>Ga0325403_1003537_pt1 | contig 14299 bp, 10 predicted proteins | sample PopdelMetagenome_19_FD_205665 | JGI IMG/M metagenome (GOLD analysis project Ga0325403, IMG submission 205665) | Populus deltoides microbial communities from Bellville, Georgia, United States - Xylem-PdKOR-R4 | ecosystem: Host-associated > Plants > Phyllosphere > Stem > Wood/Secondary xylem...
AGGACCTCGGGACGGCGCTGCGCAACAACCTCTGGTACGTCCTGCTCGTCGTCCCGACGCAGACCGTGGTGGCGCTCCTGCTCGCCACGGCCGTCAACGACAGGCTGCTGCGCGGCCGGGGGTTCTTCCGCACGGCGTTCTACTTCCCGTCCGTGACCAGCTCGGTCGCCATCACCGTGCTGTTCCTGTTCCTCTTCGGCGCGTCCGGCGCGGTGAACCAGGTGCTCGGGTGGCTCGGCATCAACGGGCCCAACTGGTTCGCGGACCCCGACGGGGTGCTGCACCTGCTGCTCGGGGTGGTCGGCGTGGACAGCGCCCCCGCGCTGCTGGCCGACCGCGGGCTCCTCGGGGTCTCCTGGTGGGACTGGCTCGCCGGCCCGAGCGTGGCGATGTCCGCGCTGATCATCATGGCGGTCTTCACGACGTCGGGCACGTTCATGCTGCTGTTCCTCGCCGCGCTGCAGAACATCGCCGGCGAGGTCTCCGAGGCTGCCACGATGGACGGCGCGAACGCCTGGCAGAGGTTCGTCTTCGTGACGGTGCCGATGCTGCGCCCGACGCTGTTCACCGTGCTGACGCTGGGCCTCGTGGGCACCTGGCAGGTCTTCGACCAGATCTACACCCTCGGCAACCAGGGCGGGCCGGCGAAGACCACCGTCACGCCGGCGTTCCTCAGCTACACGACGTCGTTCACCAACGGCCAGTGGGGACAGGGCGCGGCCATCGCCTTCATCCTCTTCGCGATCATCATCGTGCTGACGCTGGTGCAGCGCGCCGTCCTGAAGGAGCGCTGATGGGCACCACCACCGCCGAGCGGCCGACCAGCGCCGCCCCCGCCCCCCAGCCGGCGCCGCGGTCCGGGAGGCGCTTGCGCTGGACGACGGCGACCTCGTACACCGTCCTGTCGGTGCTGGCGCTGGTCTACGTGCTGCCGTTCCTGGTGCAGCTGGCCAACAGCGTCAAGACCGACGCGGCGGCGACGGCGGACCCGCTCGACCTGCTGCCCTCACCCCCGACCTTCGGCTCCTACGTGCAGCTGTTCACGGGCCTGCCCTTCGGGCTGGCGGCGACCAACAGCGTCGTCGTCGCCCTGTCGGTGACCGCGGGAAGGGTCTTCTTCAGCTCGCTGGCCGGCTACGCCCTGGCGCGGCTGCGCTTCCGGGGGTCGTCGCTGGTGATGGCGGCGTTCCTGGCCGTCATCGCGGTGCCCCCGGTCGTGCTGCTGATCCCCAAGTTCCTGGTGCTCAACCAGCTGGGGATCTACAACTCCTACGCCGGGCTGATCATCCCGCTGATGGCCGACGCCGCCGGCGTGTTCATCATGCGGAACTTCTTCGCGAGCATCCCCACCAGCGTGGAGGAGGCGGCGAAGCTCGACGGCGCGGGCGCGTTCCGCACCTTCTGGTCGGTGGTGCTGCCGATGGCACGCCCAGCGGTCATCACCATCACGATCCTGAGCTTCCAGGCGTCGTGGAACGAGCTCAGCCACTTCATCGTGGCGTCGAACTCGCCCGACCTCATCACGCTGACCAAGCTCGTCGCCCAGCTGGCCTCGGGGGGCCAGGGCCAGTCGAACCAGTACCCCCTGAAGCTGGCGGCGGCGCTGCTGATGACCGTCCCGGTGGCGGTCCTGTTCTTCGTCTTCCAGAAGAAGATCATGTCCACCGCCGAGGGCGCCGTGAAGGAGTAGCCCCTCTCCCCGCCTCCCCTCCGCGACGATCGAGGACGTGAGCGCCACCTCGACGGTCGCCCCGCCGCAGACGCCAGAACCCCCGGGCCGGGTGCGGCCTGGGGGTTCTGGCGGTTCGTGCGGGAGCGCTGCTCAGGCGCTCAGCAGGCTCCGCAGCACGTACTGCAGGATGCCGCCGTTGCGGTAGTAGTCGGCCTCACCGGGGGTGTCGATGCGCAGGCGCGCGTCGAACTCCACGACGGACCCGTCGGCCTTGGTGGCCTTCACCGCGAGGGTGCGCGGGGTCGTCCCGGAGTTGAGCTCGGTGACGCCGGAGATGTCGAACACCTCGGTGCCGTCCAGGCCCAGGGAGTCGGCCGACTGCCCCTCGGGGAACTGCAGCGGCAGCACGCCCATGCCGATGAGGTTCGAGCGGTGGATGCGCTCGAAGCTCTCGGTGATGACGGCCTTGACGCCCAGCAGCGTGGTGCCCTTGGCGGCCCAGTCGCGAGAGGAGCCGGAGCCGTACTCCTTGCCGCCGAGCACGACCAGGGGGGTCCCGGCCGCGGCGTAGTGCTGCGCGGCGTCGTAGATGGTCTCCTGGGGGGCGCCCTCGACGGTGAAGTCGCGGGTGAACCCGCCGGCGACGTCGTCCAGGAGCTGGTTGCGCAGGCGGATGTTCGCGAACGTGCCGCGGATCATCACCTCGTGGTTGCCGCGGCGGGAGCCGTAGGAGTTGAAGTCCTTGCGCTCCACGCCGTGCTCGGCGAGGTACCGGCCCGCGGGGCTGTCGGCCTTGATGGAGCCCGCCGGGCTGATGTGGTCGGTGGTGACCGAGTCGCCCAGCTTGGCCAGCACGCGCGCGCCGGTGATGTCCGAGACCGGGGACGGCTCGGTCTGCATGCCCTCGAAGTACGGGGGCTTGCGCACGTAGGTCGACTCGCCGTCCCAGCTGAAGACGTCGCCGTCGGGCGTCGGCAGGGACTGCCAGCGCTCGTCACCGGCGAACACGTCGGCGTAGCCGCGGTCGAACATCTCCTGCGTGATGGAGGTGCCCACCACCTCGGCCACCTCGGCCGCGGAGGGCCAGATGTCCTCGAGGAAGACCGGCTGGCCGTCGGAGCCGGTGCCGATCGGGTCGGTCTGCGGGTCCCAGTCCATCGTGCCGGCGAGCGCGTAGGCGATCACCAGCGGCGGGGAGGCCAGGTAGTTGAGCTGGACGTCGGGGTTGATGCGACCCTCGAAGTTGCGGTTGCCCGAGAGCACCGCGGCGACGGCGAGGCCGCCCTCCTGCACGCCGGCGGAGATCTCCTCCGGCAGCGGCCCCGAGTTGCCGATGCACGTGGTGCAGCCGTAGCCCACGAGGTGGTACCCGAGCTTCTCGAGGTACGGCGTGAGGCCGGCGCGCTCGTAGTACTCGGTGACGACCTTCGAGCCGGGCGCCATGGAGGTCTTCACCCAGGGGCGGGCCGACAGGCCCTTCTCCACGGCGTTGCGGGCCAGCAGGCCCGCGCCGACCATGACGAACGGGTTCGACGTGTTGGTGCACGAGGTGATCGCGGCGATGACCACGTGGCCGTGGTCGAGGTCGAAGCTCGACCCGCCGCCGACGCTGACCGGCACCTTCTTGGAGGGCCGGCCGGCCGGGGTGGGCAGGTCGTGGCCCACGGCTGCGGGCGCCGCGCCGTTCCCGCCCGAGCCCGAGGGGGCGTCGGAGGCGGGGAAGGTCTCCTCCAGGGCCTCGTCCTGCGAGGTCCCGGCGGTGGCGTCCACGGCGTCCTCGTCCGCCGCGCCGTCGGCACCGACGTACGTCGGCAGCACCTGGCGGAACGCCGCCTTGGACGACGACAGCTCGATGCGGTCCTGCGGGCGCTTGGGGCCGGCGATGGAGGGCACCACCGTCGACAGGTCGAGCTCGAGGCGCTCGGAGAAGCGGGGCTCGGCAGACGGGTCGTGCCAGAGGCCCTGCTCCTTGCAGTAGGCCTCGACCAGGGCGACCTGCTCGTCCGACCGGCCGGTGAGGCGCAGGTAGTCGAGGGTGGTGTCGTCGACGGGGAAGATCGCGCAGGTGGAGCCGAACTCCGGGCTCATGTTGCCGATCGTGGCGCGGTTGGCCAGCGGAACCGCACCGACGCCCTCGCCGTAGAACTCCACGAACTTGCCGACCACGCCGTGCTTGCGCAGCTGCTCGGTGATGGTCAGGACGACGTCGGTGGCGGTGGCGCCGGCCGGGATCTCACCGGTGAGCTTGAAGCCGACCACGCGCGGGATGAGCATCGAGACGGGCTGGCCGAGCATCGCCGCCTCGGCCTCGATGCCGCCGACGCCCCAGCCGAGCACGCCCAGGCCGTTGACCATGGTGGTGTGGGAGTCGGTGCCGACGCAGGTGTCGGGGTAGACCACCCCGCCGCGGTCGTAGACCACGCGGGCGAGGTGCTCGATGTTGACCTGGTGGACGATGCCGGTGCCCGGGGGGACGACCTTGAAGTCGTCGAAGGCGCCCTGGCCCCAGCGCAGGAACTGGTAGCGCTCGCCGTTGCGCTCGTACTCGATCTCGACGTTGCGCTCGAAGGCGTCCTGGCGGCCGAACACGTCGACGATGACGGAGTGGTCGATGACCAGCTCGGCCGGGGCCAGGGGGTTCACCTTGGACGGGTCGCCGCCGAGCTCGGCGACGGCCTCGCGCATGGTGGCGAGGTCGACGATGCAGGGGACGCCGGTGAAGTCCTGCATCACCACGCGCGCGGGGGTGAACTGGATCTCGGTGTCCGGCTCCGACGACGGGTCCCACCCGGCGAGCGCGCGCACGTGCTCGGCGGTGGTGTTGGCGCCGTCCTCCGTGCGCAGGAGGTTCTCCAGCAGCACCTTCAGGGAGAAGGGCAGGTCGCTGGCCCCCTCCACCGCGGAGAGGCGGTAGAGCTCGTAGCTCTTCGAGCCGACCTGCAGCTCGCCCCGCGCTCCGAAGCTGTCGACGCTGGTGCTCTTCGTGCTTCCCGAGCTCATGCTCGTCCTCCCGCTCGACCCGATCTCCGGTGACCGCAGACCATCCTCGCCCACGCCAGGTGATCGTTCGTCACCGGGCACAGCCGACTGAAGTACCTTGAGCTCAAGATACCTCGTCGGGTCAGCGGCGGGGCCGCGCGCCTCAGCGGGGGCGGCGGGCCTCCCGCCCCCGGGGCACCACCATCGGCGTCCCCGTCACCGGGTCGGGCACGACGACGCAGGCCAGGCCGTAGACGGCCTCGACCAGCTCGGCCGTCAGCACGTCGGCGGGAGCACCGGCCGTCACCACCGCGCCGTCCTTCATGACGACGAGGTGGGTGGCGTAGCGGGCGGCGTGGTTGAGGTCGTGCAGGACGGCCACCACCGTCGTCCCCGCCTCGTGGAGGTCGGCGAAGAGGTCGAGCAGCTCCACCTGGTGGGAGACGTCGAGGAAGGTGGTCGGCTCGTCGAGCAGCAGCAGCGGGGTCTGCTGGGCCAGGGCCACGGCCACCCAGACCCGCTGGCGCTGGCCGCCGGACAGGTCGTCGACGAGGCGGTCGCGCAGCTCCTCCACGCCCGTGGCGAGCATCGCGTCGGTGGTGGCGACCTCGTCGGCGGCGCTCCACTGCCGCACCAGGCCCTGGTGGGGGTACCGGCCGCGGGCCACGAGGTCCGCGACGGTGATCCCCTCGGGCGCGGTGGCCGACTGGGGCAGCAGCCCGACGCGCCGCGCCGCCTCCTTGGGCCGGTAGCTGGCGATGGCGGCGCCGTCGAGCACCACGGCACCGGCCTGGGGGCGCAGGAGCCGTGAGAACGCCCGCAGCAGCGTCGACTTGCCGCACGCGTTCGGCCCGACGACGACGGTGAACGAGCCGTCGGGCACCGCCAGCGACAGGTCGCTGGCCACCACGCGGCCCTCGTAGGCCAGGCGGACGCCCCGCGCCTCCAGCCGCGCCGCCACCCCGTGACCGGGCACCCCGCTCACGCCGACCTCCTCGCTCGCACCAGGAGCAGCACCAGCAGGTACGCCCCGCCCCCCACCACCGTGACCACGCCGACCGGCACGCCCGGCAGCAGCCGCTGCGACACCTGGTCGGCGCTGACGAGCAGGAGGGCCCCGACCAGCGCCGACCCCACCAGGGACAGGCCCGGACCGCGCAGCAGCAGGCGCGCCACCTGCGGCGCGGCGAGCGCCACGAACGCGATCGGCCCGCTGCTGGCGGTCACGACCGACACCAGCGCGACCCCCACCACGACCAGGGCGAGCCTGGCCCTCTCCACGCGCACCCCGTGGGCGCTGGCGGCGTCGTCTCCCAGCTCGAGCTGCCGCAGCGCGGGCGCGAGCACCGCCAGGGCGGGCACGAGGACGACCAGCGCGCCCAGGGCCCAGGTCAGGTCGCCCCAGCCGGTGGTCGACAGCGACCCCGCGCCCCACACCGCCCCCGCCATCGCCACCTCGGTCTGGGCGCGCAGCAGCAGGTAGGTGTTGGCGGCGTGCAGCACGGCCGTCGCGGCGATGCCGACGACGACGAGGCGGTAGCCCTGCACCGTCCCCCGCACCCGCGCCAGGGCGTAGACGACCAGCGCGGTGAGCAGCCCGCCCGCGAGCGCGCCCGCGGTCGTCGCCGCCCCGCCGCCGGTGGCGCCCGTGGCGGATCCGGTGGCCGAGGCGAAGGCGCTCGAGACGCCGCCGACGGTCAGCACGAGCAGCGCACCGGTGTACGCGCCGGTGGAGAAGCCGATGACGTCGGGAGACCCGAGGGGGTTGCGCGTCAGCGACTGGAAGACGGCGCCGGAGGCCCCGAGCGCCGCGCCGAAGGCGAGGGCCGCCAGCACCCGCGGCATGCGCCACTCGAGCACGACCGTGCGGGCGAACCCCGCGCTCGGGTCGAGGGCCGCCTGCACCACCTGCAGGGGCGTGAGCGGGTAGTCACCGGTGCCCAGGGCGACGACGGCGAGGGCGAGGCAGGCGGCGACCAGCAGCGCCCCGACCACGAGCGGGCGGCGGCGCAGCGGCACGCCGAGCACCGGCAGCCGCCGCAGGGCCGTCCTGGCGGCGGTGGAGGCTGCGGCGCTCACGGCGCGCTCACCCGGGCGCGGCGCACCAGCGCCACGAGCACCGGCGCTCCCAGCGCGGCGGTCACCACGCCGGCGGGCAGCTCGCCCGGGCGCAGGACGACGCGGCCGAGCACGTCCGCGAGCAGGAGCAGCACCGGGGCGGCGACGGCGCAGGTGGCCACGACCCAGCGCTGGTCGGGACCGACCATCCAGCGCACCGCGTGCGGGACCATCAGGCCCACGAAGGCGATGGGGCCGGCGGCCGCCGTCGCCCCGCCGGCGAGCAGCGCGACCGCGAGCACCGCGGACGCCCGGACCAGCCAGACGCGGGCGCCGAGCGCGGCGGCGAGGTCGTCACCGAGGGCGATGGCGTTGAGCGCCGGGGTGAGCACCAGCGCGATCACCAGCCCCGCGGCGAGGAGCGGCGCCACGGCGGCGAGCCCGGACCAGCCGCGGTCGGCGAGCACCCCGCTCTCCCACGCGGTGAGCGCCGAGAACGTCTCCGGGTCCGACAGGCGCAGCGCCGAGGTCAGCCCCGCCAGCACCGCTCCGAGCGCGAGACCCGCCAGCAGCAGCTGCACCGGGGAGCCCCTGCCCCGGCTCCCCGCCCCCGACGAGCCGATGACCTGCACGAGCACCGAGGCCAGCAGCGCTCCCAGCAGCGCCGCCCAGACCCCGCCCCCCGTCGCGGAGGCGCCCAGCACGCCGACGGCCACGGCGGCGGCGAAGGAGGCGCCCGCGGTGACGCCGAGGATGCCCGGGTCGGCCAGGGGGTTGCGGGTCACCGCCTGCACGAGGGCGCCCGCCACGCCGAGCGCTGAGCCCACGGCGAGGCCGAGCGCCGTCCTCGGGAGCCGCTGGGTGAGCACGACGGCGCCGTCGGTGGTGGCCGCCAGCGCACCGCCGGGGTGGCGCAGGACGTCGACGACCGTTCCCAGCGCGACGGGGCGCGAGCCGACGGCCAGGCTGAGCGCGACCGCGACCGCCAGCAGCACCGCGAGCGCGAGCAGCGCCGCGACATGACGGGGCCGACGTCGCACCCCCGTCATGCCGTGACCACGAGGTTGAGGTTAGCCTGCCCTCACCTCGCTGCCGCCACCGTCCCCACAGGCCGTGCCGCCAGCCGGCACCAGCCCCCGCCAGCCCCGCTCCCGACCTGGAGGACCCCGTGCGCCGCCGCGCCCTCGTCTCCCCCGTGCTGATCTCCGCCGCCGCCGTCCTGCTCGCGGGGTGCTCCTCCGGCACCGCCGGGTCCGACGCCTCCAGCACCGCCCCCGCCAGCAGCGGGGCGACCTCCGCGGCGGCGGGCGCCTTCCCCGCCACCGTCGACACCAAGTTCGGCGAGGTCACCGTCGAGTCCGCCCCGCAGCGCGTCGTCGCCCTGGGCTGGGGCGACGCCGAGACGGCGCTCGCCCTCGGCGTCCAGCCCGTCGGGGCCTCGGACTGGCTGGGCTTCGGCGGCGAGGGCGTCGGCCCGTGGGCGCAGGGGCTGTACGACGCCCCGCCCACGATCATCGAGACCCTCGAGCCCTCCTACGAGGCGATCGCGGCCCTCGAGCCCGACCTCATCCTCGACACCAAGAGCTCGGGCGACCAGGACCGCTACGACCGGCTCTCGCAGATCGCGCCGACCGTCGGCGTCCCCGAGGGCGGCGACAGCTACCTGACCACCACCGAGCAGCAGATGGACCTCGTGTCCGAGGCGCTCGGCAAGGAGGAGGAGGGCGACCGCCTCGTCGAGGCCCTGGAGCAGGAGTTCGAGGCCGCCGCCGCCGCGCACCCGCAGTGGGACGGCCGCACCGCCACCGTCGCCACCAAGACCGCCGACGGCTGGGGCGCGTACATCGAGGGCCCGGACGGCGACGACGACCTGGGCGGCCGGGTCGCGTTCATGGAGGCCCTCGGCTTCGAGCAGAACCCGCAGGTCGCGGCGCTCCCCGCCAACAGCGGCGGCTTCAGCGTCGACATCTCCACCGAGCAGCTCGACCTGCTCGACGCCGACGTCGTGGTCGCCTTCCCGATCTTCATCCCCACCGCGGACCTCACCGGTGACACGGCGTGGACGGCGCTGCCCGCCGTCTCGCAGGGCCGGGCGCTGGTCATCGACGGGGACACCAGCTCGGCGTTCTCCCTCGGCACCACCCTCGCCACCTCCTACGCGCTGCAGCAGCTGGTGCCCGAGCTCGAGCGGGTCTCGCCCTGACCTCGCAGCTCGCCGAGCCGTCGGTCCGGGAGGTGCGCGTCGTGCGCACCTCCCGCGTCGGCCACAGCTACGTCCGCGTCACCCTCGCCCCCGACGACGGCGGTCCCGCGCTGGCCGACCGCGGCTGGGACTCCTGGGTGCGGCTGTTCGTGCCGCGCCCGGACGCGGACGGCTCTGCGCTGGTGCTGCCCCACGGCCCCGCCACCGGCTGGTACGCCCGCTGGAAGGAGCTGCCGGAGGAGACCCGGGCCGACATCCGCAACGAGACCCTCCGCGCCGTGCGCACCGACCCGGCCACGGGGGCGTGCGAGGTCGACCTCGACCTCGTGGTCCACGCCGGGCCCGACGGCTCGGTCTCCGGGCCCGCGGGCCGCTGGGCCACCACCGCCCGACCCGGTGACCGGGCGGGCCTGCTGGAGCAGGGGACGATCATCGACGAGGCCCTCGGCCTCGAGCGCGGCACGCCGCTGGACGGTCCTCTCGTGCTCCTGGCCGACGAGGCCGGCGTCCCCGCCGCCGAGAGCACAGCCCGCAGCCTCGCCGCGGGCAGCCGGGCGCTCCTGGTGCTGGAGGTGCCCCGCGCGGACGACGCCCGCGCGACCTGCTCGGCCGCCGACGTCGACGTCCGCTGGGTGGTGCGCGCCCCCGGGGAGGCGTCGGGAGCCGCGGCGCTGGGACACCTGCGCCGCCTCGTCGAGGCCGACCCCGACCTGCTTCCGGCCGACGCGCGCCTGGTCGCCGTGGGCGAGACGGGCGCGGTGGCGGGGGCCCGGCACTTCGCGCTCTCCAGGGGGCTGGACCCGGGCCGCGTGCGGGCCTGCCCCTACTGGCTGCTGGACCGCCCCGGGAAGCGCCGCCGCGCCTCCTGAGGCGCCGTCCCGCCCGCGGGGGCCGGGCTCAGCCGCGGACGAGCCGGGCGACGGCCTCGACGTGGTGGGTCTGCGGGAAGAGGTCGAACGCGCGCAGCCCCTCGAGGCGGTAGCCCAGCTCGCCCAGCACGGCGACGTCGCGGGCGAGCGCGGCCGGGTCGCACGCCACGTGGACGACGGTCCGGGGTCGCAGGGCCACCACCCGCTCCAGCACGCCGCGGCGGGCCCCGACCCGCGGCGGGTCGAGGACGACCACGTCGGTGGTCTCACCGTCGGCCGCCATCGCCGCCAGCGCCCTGTCGACGCGCCCGGCCTGCACCCGCACGTGGGGCAGGTCGCGCAGGTTGCGGCGGGCGTCGGCGACGGCGCGCGCGTCGCCCTCGACGCTCACCACCGCGCCGTCCTGGCCCACCTCGGCCGCGAGCGCCGCGGTGAGCAGCCCGGCGCCGGAGTACAGGTCGGCGACCCGCTCCCCCGGCTGCAGCTGCGCGAAGCCGACGACGGCCTCGGCCAGCGCCGCCGCGGCACCCGGGTGCACCTGCCAGAAGCCCGAGCCGGTGACGCGGAAGGAGCGGGGGCCGCGCGGCAGGGCGACCTCCTGGGCCACCCAGGTGCGGCCGCGGACGCGGGTGAGGCCGTCGTCGCCGACGACGGCCAGCGAGGACGCCTCCGGCGGGGTGGGCAGCCGCAGCCGGCGGGTGCCGCCGCTGCCGGCGTCCGAGCGCCGCGGGGTCACCACCAGCAGGCGGTCCTCCCCAGGCTGCGGAGCGACGACCTCGACGCTCTCGGCGCCGGGCCAGGCCGTGGCGCGGGGGTCGACCTCGGCGGCGCGGGGCGCCGCGATGCGGCAGTCGTCGACCTCGACGACGCGGTGGGACCGGTGCTCGCGCAGGCCGAGCCGCCCTCCCGGGCCCGCGGCGTACTGCACCCGGGTGCGCCAGCGCAGCCCCGCCTCGACGTCCACGCCGTCGCCGTCGACGGCCTCGACCTCCAGCGGGCGCCCGAGCACCGCGGCGACGTCCACGCCGCCGAGGCGCTCCAGCTGCTCGGTGACGACGGCCGCCTTGAGCCCGCGCTGGGCCTCGACGCGAGCGTGCTGCCAGTCGCAGCCGCCGCAGAGGCCGGGGCCGGCCCACGGGCAGGGCGGGGCGACGCGGTCGGCGGAGGCGCGCAGCACCCGCACGGCGTCGGCGCGCCAGTAGCTGTCGCGGGGCGCGCCCTCGGTGACGCGGGCGACCACGCGCTCGCCGGGCAGGGCGTGGCGCACGAAGAGCACGCGGCCCTCGTACCGGGCCACGCAGTGACCGCCGTGGGCGACGGCGCCGACGTCGACCTCCACCTCCAGGCCCACGGGCGAGCCGTCGGCCGGAGGCAGCGCCGAGGTGGGGGGCTGGGTGGGGGGCTGGGTGGGGGGCTGGGTGGGGGGCTGGGTGGGGGGCTGGGTGGGGGGCTGGGTGGGGGGCTGGGTGGGGGGCTGGGTGGTCATCGGTCGCCTCCGTCGTGGGGGGTGGAGCTGTCGGGGCGGGGTCGTGCCAGCGCGCCCTGGCGCACCGACCCGGCCGCCGGACCGCGCCACCGGTCCTCGGCCCCCTGGGAGGAGCTGAGCTGGAACGGCACGCTGGCCACCACCACGCCGGGGGTGAACAGCAGCCGCCCCTTCAGGCGCAGCGCGGTCTGGTTGTGGAGCACCTGCTCCCACCAGTGGCCGACCACGTACTCGGGGATGTAGACGACCAGCAGGTCGCGCGGCGACTCGCGCCGCAGGTCGCGCACGTACTGCACGATCGGGCGGGTGATCTCGCGGTAGGGCGACTCCAGCGCCTTCAGCGGCACCGGGAGGTCGAGCTCGTTCCACCGCCGCTGCAGGTCGGCGGTCTCCTCGGGGTCGACGTCGACCGTCAGCGCCTCCAGCACGCTCGGCCGCGACACCCGCGCGTAGGCCAGGGCCCGCAGCGTCGGGCGGTGCACCTTGGAGACCAGCACGATGGCGTGCACCCGGGAGGGCAGCACCTTGGCCGCCGGCGTCGACTCCACGGCCATCTCCTCGGCCACCCGGTCGTAGTGCTTGCGGATGGCGCCCATCAGCACGAAGAGCAGCACCATGCCGAGCAGGGTGATCCAGGCGCCGTGGGTGAACTTGGTGATGAGCACGATCACCAGCACCGAGCCGGTCATCGCGACGCCGACGCCGTTGATGACGCGCGAGCGGCGCATGCGGGCGCGCTCGCGGGAGTCGGTCTCGGTGGCCAGCAGCCGGCTCCAGTGCTTGACCATGCCGGTCTGGCTCATGGTGAAGGAGATGAACACGCCCACCACGTAGAGCTGGATGAGGCGGGTGACCTGGGCGTCGAAGGAGACGATCAGCACCACGGCCACGGCGGCCAGGGCGATGATCCCGTTGCTGAAGGCGAGGCGGTCGCCGCGCGTGTGCAGCTGGCGGGGCAGCAGCCCGTCGCGCGCCAGGATCGAGGCGAGCACCGGGAAGCCGTTGAAGGCGGTGTTGGCGGCCAGCACCAGGATGATGCCGGTCGCGATGGTGACCAGGTAGAACGCCGGCGCGAAGCCCGAGAAGACCGCCTGGGCGATCTGGCCGATCACCGGGTCCTGCACGTAGGAGTCGCCGACGGGCGCGCCGTCGCGGATGAGCTGGGTGGCCGGGTCCTCGGCGAACTGGACGTGGGTGGCCCGGGCCAGCAGGACGATGCTGACGAGCATGACGATGCTGATGCCGCCGAGCAGCGCCAGCGTCGTCGCCGCGTTCTGGCTCTTGGGCTTGCGGAAGGCCGGCACGCCGTTGCTGATGGCCTCCACGCCGGTCAGGGCCGCGCAGCCGGAGGAGAAGGCGCGGGCCAGCAGCAGCGCCCCGCCCAGGCCCGTCAGGCCCGCCTCGTAGCCCGGCTCGGCGACGAGGCCCAGGCCCGCGCTCTCCGCGGAGGGCAGCTCGCCCAGGGCCCAGCGGATCCCCCCGACCACGGCCGTGGTGCCGATGGCGGCCATGAAGACGTAGGTCGGGATGGCGAAGGCCGAGCCCGACTCGCGGACGCCGCGCAGGTTCAGCGTGGTCAGGACGACGACGAGCCCCACCGCCAGCAGCACCTCGTGGCCGTTGAGGAAGGGCAGCGCCGCGGCCGCGTACTGGGCCCCCGCCGAGACCGACACCGCCACCGTGAGCGTGTAGTCGCACAGCAGCGCCGCGCCCACGGTGATGCCGCCGCTGCGCCCGAGGTTGGTGGTGACCACCTCGTAGTCGCCACCGCCCGACGGGTAGGCGTGCACGTTCTGGCGGTAGGAGGACACGACGACGACCAGCACCAGGACCACCGCGAGCGCCACCCAGGGCGAGAGCAGGTAGGCCCCGGTGCCCGCGATCGCGAGCGTCAGGAGGATCTCGTCGGGGGCGTAGGCGACCGAGCTGAGGGCGTCGGAGGCGAACACCGGCAGCGCGATGCGCTTGGGCAGCAGCGTCTCGCCGAGCTTGTCGCTGCGCACGGGACGACCGACCAGCAGTCGCTTCACCGCATCCGTGATGGGCACGAGCGTCGATGGTAGGTCTCGCCAGCGGTGCGGGCGCGCACCGCGGCGCGGTCCGCCTGTAGGTTCGAAGCCGTGCGAGTGGTCATCATGGGGTGCGGCCGGGTCGGGTCCGCGCTGGCGCTGCGCCTCGACGGCCTGGGCCACCAGGTGACGGTCGTCGACCAGAACCCCGACGCCTTCCGCCGCCTGGGGGCCTTCGACGGCCTGCGCGTCACGGGCATCGGCTTCGACCGCGACACCCTCGCCGAGGCCGGCATCGAGCAGGCCGACGCCTTCGCGGCGGTGAGCAGCGGTGACAACTCCAACATCCTCGCCGCCCGCGTGGCGCGGGAGACGTTCGGCGTGACGAACGTCGTCGCCCGCATCTACGACCCGGGCCGCGCCGAGGTCTACGAGCGCCTCGGCATCCCCACGGTGGCCACGGTGCCCTGGGCGGCCGACCAGGTGCTGCGCCGGATCCTGCCGCAGGGCGCCAAGAGCGAGTTCACCGACGCCACGGGCGCGGTCTCGCTGGCGCAGACGGCCGTGCACCCCGGCTGGGTGGGCACCCGCCTGACGCACCTCGAGGCCGCCACCGGGGCCCGGGTGGCCTACCTGGTGCGCCTGGGCCGCGCCCTGCTGCCCGGCCCCGACACGGTCCACCAGGACGGCGACCAGCTGTTCGTCCTGGCCCCGGTGGGCGAGCTCGACGCCGTCGAGCAGTCCCTCGGGCGCGCCCCGGCCCAGGACTGACGCCGTGGCGCTCCTCCTCCCGCTCCTGCCCCAGACCCCTCGGAGGCCCTCGTGCGCGTCGTGATCGCCGGAGCCGGCAGCGTGGGGCGCTCCATCGCCCGCGAGCTGCTGGGCAACGGGCACCAGGTGCTCCTGGTCGACCGCGACCCGCGGGCCATGAAGATGCAGTCCGTCCCGGAGGCCGACTGGCTCCTGGCCGACTCCTGCGAGACCTCGACCCTGTCGGAGGCGGCGCTCGACACGGCCGACGTC
>Ga0325403_1003538_pt1 | contig 14296 bp, 15 predicted proteins | sample PopdelMetagenome_19_FD_205665 | JGI IMG/M metagenome (GOLD analysis project Ga0325403, IMG submission 205665) | Populus deltoides microbial communities from Bellville, Georgia, United States - Xylem-PdKOR-R4 | ecosystem: Host-associated > Plants > Phyllosphere > Stem > Wood/Secondary xylem...
GAATAATATTCGTGTGACAGAAGAAGATTTTGCAGGGAGCCTGATCTTATCAAAAACATCATTTTCCCTGATAGGATCCAATACAAATAAAAGCAAAATAAGAATTACAAAATCAAGAAGAAAGAATTAGAATTGAATGGCGAGGTTTTCTAATCTCAAATGATTAACAAGTTCCTGGAATTAGCTACCCTTGTATGCTTAATTTATCCTACATAAACGTTTAGACTTTCCCATCATGTTCATCGGACTCCGACAAATTACTTTGTTTTTGTGGTCTGCTTGTAGGTAGCGAGAGGCTCCAGCGCTCCTTACCTCCAGGCTTAGATGAGGCGTTGCCATACCAAACCATCCCAACTACGGCTATGATCATGCCCAGAACCACATGTAGATTAAGACCATCTTTTCCAAAGAAAAAGAATCCCATGATCAGCACAAGGATCGTCTTCATATGACCAAGTACTTGAAAGGACACAGCTGTGAATCTGCCAATGCAGATGAACTGGCTTAAGTTGGTCCCTACCGCAATGGTGCATGATATAACAATAAACATCTGCAGAGACCAAGATTCAGAGAGAATGTGAGATGGGATTCTGTGAACTCGGGTAAGAAAATCATGCTCGAACACACAAACAAAAGTAGTTAAAGAAAGTAAGAAAAAATTGCCCTCGGCCTTTTATAAGAAAATAAAAGGCATTCATGTACAACAACATTATGCAAAGCAATACTGCTATGTAAAATGGAACAGCAAACACACGAGTTAATGCAAACAGGAACCATAACAAATAAGCAGCAACATAACTTGTATGTGAGATTAAAGTCATCGTCAGACTTGATAGCAGAAAATGGAGCGGTGAAACTAATATTATACTTTTTAAGATCACGGCCACGCTAGAAATTTTTCACAGCACAGATCAGGGTTGCTTTTTCCTCACTGTTTAACTTTTCTTGTTAAGAAAATGCATCCAGTTAGCCTTTAAGTACTAATCACATATATATTAAACTGAATCGAGGACTTCATAGTTTTCTGCCCTTTCAAATTGGATGCCTCAATTGTAAATCCCAACATAGCCAAATCATTCCACCTTGTGTGCCGATGTTCATATTGGAGTGCACAAGGCAAGAACTTATTCAAGTGCAAATGTAAACATAGGCAACCATAGAAACACATCTGGAGATCACAATGACAAGCCATGTGTCCACAGCTATGTATACAACTAGAAGTGCAGATGCATCTATAAGGCATGTTCATGTGATCCCTAAGCAAACATATGGTACAAAAATCTCAGCTACTCTACAGCGTGCATAATAATATGCAAGAATGACAGGTGTATCCAGATTATAGCAAAATCATGAAGATGATTATTGAAAAAACGTAAGTCAAATTTTGTTGGCTATCTTACCACAGAGACAGCACTATAGTCATAGGTATCAATTCTTTTGTTTGTCAACCAGTAGTCCAAAAAGGGGCCTAATAATAGCAGTGTTGCGGCCTGGGCTGGAGCAGTGTGACCCAGTAGGTTGAAGGAACTCAGTGAATACTTCCTTTGGAGGTAATGTACATACTGCAAGTAAATGATTCAACAGAGTTATTAGAGGAGCTGCTTCTGAATGAATCATTTTAACGAACTTGATTAGTTAACTTTGCAATTTACAATTAATAAACTTCTTTAAATTGAAATGGAATAGGATAACACATGTAAAGAAATAGATGTTCATAAACACTTACATACTGTTGCAGCGAAGTGCTCCAGACTGCAATAAATGCAGCAATGAAACCTTTGGCATTAACACTCACATCAGTGACAGTGCAAACACCAACGCCTAACAGAACAACTCCTATGCTCAGCTTTGTGTCTCGTGAGTACCGAATCTTGTCAAACAACACTTCCAAAAGGCAGGATACGGGAATCATAGTCAGCTTTGCAATCTGACATTTAAAATAAACATGTGAGTAAAATTATTGCAATAATCAACTGCCAAAACACAGCAAAACAACATTTACCTGATAAAATCCCACTGAATTCCACATTAGACTAACATTCATTCCAACAATTGAGAAGTTTGCAAAGAGAACAAATTTCAAAAGCTCAGGGAAGGGTAGATGAGAGGCTTGGATGTAACCCAACCACCTTAAAACACCAGTCATCAAGGTCGTGGTAGCAAAATGCATACCAGTTAACGTCGTAGCTGCAAGAAACCATAAAAAAGGAAACTTCTAACTACTAAAACCTCATGCATGTGCAAACAAATAAAAGAAAACAAAGAGCATGAGAAACAAACTCACCATAACTAAAACCATAAGTAGCCATTAAGGCTTTATTGACAATAATAATCCCAACAGAAGTGACAACATTGAACATCCAGGCAGCCGCATCGGCAGCTCCCTTTTTATTTGCCTTGCTGCTAGATGGAGCCATCCTAATTTACTTCTCAAAACTTAAATTTTGAAAAGCCTTCAAACGCTTACCCTTCAGCCTCCAAAAATAACCCCATCCACATCACAATGACCAGCCAGCAACACGCTTCTCTGCAAACATCAAGAACGGATGGAAATCAAAATTGTGGTTACCACGTAAGTTACCAAACACTCACCTTCCTCCTTCTAAATTAAGCTCTCTCTACTTGGGGTTTAACTAAATTAACCTAATATATATATATAAAAAAAAAACGATAGACAAAAACGAGCTATTTTATAATTACAATGGAAATTGATAGTTTAACTAAATTCATTTATCAATTTCCTTAACAGAAAGAATCAGAGGGTAATAATCAAACAATTCTGAGATCAAATCATAGAGGGCAGATCTCAGGTAAATCATGAGAAAATTACGAAGATTCTATAAACTCAGATCTGTATTACGTTATTGTTTTTAAGATCGCAACATAATCCAACAATCACCACAACAGATCGTAGAAAACAAAATCACGATTGAAGTCAATTTTTTTTACGGTGTGCAGAAAAATGCACGTACCGTAGTAGCTCAAGAAGAGTGAAACGGAGAGAAGGAATTATGGAGGAGAGGAGGGCGTTATGATGTGCGTTTGAAGCAATTTGCAGTTACCCTGTTTTTTCTTTGCTTTGGAAGGTACTCTGTAATGGTTTTTTTTTTTTTTGTTCAAAAGAGTCCTGAAGATTCCGAGAGAGAGAGGGGGGAGGAAGTGAAATTCTGTTGCGAAATGTAAGAGTCGTCGGGCGGTGGGGAATGGTGTTTTTAGCAGGCAGGAGGCAGCAAGCAAATCATCACGCGGACGTTTGCTTCCCTGCACATATACTTTTCTTTTATATATATATATATATATATATATATATATATATTAATCAAAATAAGTAATCATTGCTGTTAATTGGGATTCGAATCCAACCCAAGAGTCCGAAAAAATAAATCTCTGTTCATGTAATAGTGTTAGTTTAAGTATGAATTATATATTTATGATTGGATGGTTGAAAAATAATTTAGATTTGATGTAAGAACTGATGGATAGCATTCTTACACCTAAGAGTTAAAAAAAATAAATAAAAAATGGTCATTGAAAATCCTAATTTTAAAAGCAAAAAATGAAAACAAGATTCTTTAAAGGTGTGTTTGGAAAAAAAAAATAATTTTTTCTTCTCGAGACATTAACCAGTCCATCTCCATGCCCGTAGCACCTCCAAAAATATGGTTCATGCGCGCCTTTCTATTGCAAAGCCACAAGCGCCCTTCGGCTGTCTAAAATAACACTTCCAAGTTTGCATTCCATGGGACGCCCAAGCAAGGATGAACATCCAAAAGCTCACTCAAAAAACATTACAAAATGAAAAAGGAAAAGAAATGAAAAGAAGGAGCAGCAATATGCAGAAATCTGAAAGTAGATGCAAGTGAGGGCATTTTTTTCATATAATGAAATAAGAATTTGACACCGATTCAAATAGACATGGAGGTCGCGAAAATAAAAATCTTTCCAATATGGCAATATCACTTCTAAACTAGTCTACCACAAACATTAGATGCACCAAAAAGGGGCAGGTTTCGGCCAAGCCATGTATATAAAATTTGTCCAATGCTGCAATTATATGCTCAGCGCTCCTTCGAGACATCAACAGTCTTTCCACGGCGGCCAGTAGTCTGTGTGCTGACCCCTGACAATAAAACCCCCATAGTGCCTCAGACCACGGTGGTTCCTGCATGACAAGGTTCGAATCAGATCGCAGGATTATGTTTCACTGATCATAAGTTTCATCAAGGCCATCTAACAGGCTCATGGTACTAACTTTGTCACCTAAGCCTTTAACAGAGATGCATTTCCCTCAAGACAATAAGTTTTTGAATTACAGCTATTTGACATTTAACATTTAAAAAGAGTTGCAAGATGGTACAAGAAAGATTTTAAAAAAAGTTCTCCAGCCATATGTGCCAGCCAAAACGGGTAGGAATGCTGGCCAGATTTCTACGCAGATGTGCATGTCCCACCCACAAAATGTGCATTTCTTCCCTTCCCATGAATTATAATGAACATTTGACAACCTAAAAGAGTACGAGGATCCAATGACCACAAGGGAAACAAAGACAATCCAACAGCTAGAAAAGATAAGCAAAGAAATGAGTTGGCACAGACAACAAGGGCGGAGACAGAGAAAAGGAAAAGAAATGGGAAACAAAAAATAATGAGATACCAAAAATATACTCGAGCTCCAATAACAACAACCCCAGTATCATAAAAAACATCCCAACAAAGTAATTTGTACACATCATGGAAAGCCACCATTGGTGTCCATAGTGGCCACATGTGCTGCCCGAAGGCAACAATTGACCCACTTGCTAGCCATTTGGGTCACGCCTAAATGGCTAGACTCTCCCGCCGTTTGGGTGTGGCCCTAACAGCTGGACCTTCTAGTCGTTCGGATCAAGCTCAAACAACTAAAATCTTGGTATTCCAAGCCCCTCGCTCGATCTCAACTCACCTGGGCTATCCAATCTTGCCCTGGCACCCACATGTATGCTTGTTTTTAGTTCCCAATGAGTTCCCACACACAATTGTGCAAGGCAGCATCACATTTCTACGCCAATTGCAGCACTACTACTCTCTGAGCCTATAATGGTATCTTTGACATGCTAGTCAGTCTCCTGTGCCTACCCTCCATGCCTACAATAGCTAGCCACCCTCTCCACCCACGACAAGCACCAACATCTCCACCAATGGAATAGCAAAATATCACAGCCAATGACAACAACCAACATCTTCACTAATTGCAAGCACGACACAACAACCAATGACTACCTTTTAGAAAAATATTTTCCTTCTACATAAGGGTCATGAATGAGTGTATAAATACACTAAGTCATCATGTAAGAACCAATAAATATACACAAGTTCATTCGCCGGCTAAAAATAGTCTCTTCACACATTCTCTCTTCACCATCAACAATTAAATGCTGCTCATATTATTTCCCTTAGTGTATATTATTTTTTCCTTTTATATTTACTACCTTAAGTATCGAAGGGTCCCAATTTCTACAGGGAACTTGTTTTTTCATGTGAACAACCACTGGACCAAGGTCAAGACCCACTCTGCCAGCCCAGGAAACAGCCATGGAAAACCCAATTCCTGTCTGAAGTTTTGCACGACTTCATCACATACAAATGATGAAAAGCTTCTAAATATCAAAAATAATTTCAGTTCGACATGGCAGAAGCAAATAATAATGTGAATGAAAAGATAATTTAGGAAACCTAAAGAGCTGAACATGTTTTCAGTGAATGCACTTGATCCCATATAAATTAGTTTATATAAAAACATAGCAAACAAGAAATTACCGAATCTTCTTCAAACACTCCAAATCACTCTCAACTTCATGTCCAATGCATTTGACACGACCTGAGAATACTTCCCATCCGTGTAATCCTTCTGCCTATTCAAAAACCAGTCTGGGATTTTGAACTGGCAAGGATTTGCAACAATAGTCATAAGGTTACTCTGCTGCGGATAGTTCACCAGCCCTGAGAATAGCGAAGAAAATTAAATTAGTTTTCTGGAGAGAAAAAAACTGATACTATAATAAATCATGACTTTTTTGGAAATTAAAACGCCCAACAAATCATTATCAATTAATTTATTCTCTCTTGCTTTGACACAGCAACGATCTCAGATATTTCACCTCAAATTTCAAAATACACCATCTTTAATTATGCTATTTACCCTCTAGCATGTCATTAATGCCCCCAAAGCAAAATCATACACTTCCAATCAATTTTAAAAAAAAATCAACGTAACCATGAGGGGTATAGTTTAATTGCTCAGGTTCTAGGTTTACTCCCTAGAGATCACCAGTTCGAGTCCCACAAATCTCAGGACCACTAAAGGCTTATATGGTCGTTAACTTCAGGGTCCGTAGGACCAGTCAAGGTACGCGTAAGCTGGCCGTACATCCACGTTAATAATATAAGAAAAAAACCAATATCAACATATTTCCTTAAACAATATTCGATAACTAATCTATGATTAAGAATCTAACCAGCGAGCACAAAAAAAAAACAAAATTCACACAGAACAATACAGAAAGCGAGGGAGAATGAGACCTCTTGTTCATGTCAACATCGGCCTTCTTGCAGACAATGTTAGCAAAGCGCCTGCCAATACCTTTGATTGATGTCAAAGCAAACATTATCTTTTTTTTTTCCCATCTACATTCGTGTTCAGCACACGCAGAATGTGCTGGAAGTCCTCGTTAGCCGCCAAAGACTGTTTTAGAGATAAAACCCACATGCGAAATCATCGATCAATTACATAAGAAAAATAGAAAAAAAAAACACCACCACCTGAAATCAAATCTAATACATGTGCATATTACCAATCTAGATCAAGCACAATAAACTTCATTGACATACAAATGTGTCAATTATCGAGACCCTAACTTACCATTTTGGGCGTTCGAGAGAGGAGAGTCTCCGGGGCGGAGCGGGAGAAGCAGCTGTTACTAGGGAAGAGAGAGAGTGAGAGAGAGACGCGACAGTGCGAACGAGGGTTTATACCTTTTATTAAAAGGTGGTAGGATTTTGGTTTTTCAGAAGACGATATTACCCACCTAAACTTTTCTTTTCTTTTTCTATTCGGGTTTAAGGATCGGACCCGTGTAGAAAAACTATATGGATCCGGTCCCTTCATACATGGCCGCAGTGGGACTGGCTCTCCCAACTTTTTGCCTCCATGATTAGGGATTCCGTTACAGTCGAATTTTGGTATTGCTCATGTCTGCGTCTATGCATCCAAAATTATCTCTCCCTCTTCAATTTCTTATCAACCACTCTTTCTTTTAAACGAACCAAAAATCAAACACTTGAGCTTCAAACAAGCCAAGCCTAGCTATGGTGGATGCCAATACTAATTCAGATCAAATGGTGCCGTTTCCTCTTTCTGTAGAGCAATTTAACCAAAATCTGTAGAGAGCAGAAACAAAGCCCGTTAGAAACCAAGATAAGGCACAAACTCGCTTCTTTAGGCAAGGAATAGGCGCTTAACATCCTCTATAAATGTATACCTGGTCAAGAAACTAGGAAAACATTCAATGCTTTCATTTTCTTCTCGGACAACAAGTCCAACAATAATAGTAGCAATGCCCCCTTCTCCTTCTCCCAACAAATGCCTCTGTTTGTCAACAATGCCTCCAGTCTCAGCAACAAAAGATCGATCGGTTTTCCATCACTCCAACTCGACTCTTGATGACTTCTGTTCAAACTCACTATTAGTACCAACTCGGAGGCCGGAAATGAAGACAGTTTGCTTTCATTGGTAGGAGCGAGAGAGAGGATGAGACTTTGTGGTGACTGGTGCACCGGGTATGGGTTGGGTTTCAGGTCCGATATAGTAGTAATTTGCTTGTACCCGATCCAAATATAAATATCCGACCGACCCATTCAGATTCGTTTAGATGAATATCCATGACATTCGTTAACCAGTGACTACCGCAGCACGGCTATTATCATCTCAGAGTTTATGAACCAAATTAAAACTCGCCAATGATTAACCCTATGCCCTTCTGGGTTTCCAGAGAATAAAAATAAATTTTAATCAGTGAAGAGTTCTCTCCATATCAAGGATCCCAACACCCATTTCTCGGTATGATGATTTAGTTACTTTCTCAGTCTCTGACTGTGTCCTGGTGTCTGCTTTGTATCGTGTAACAGGGCCATGCCTGAGTCCAGACCTCCGAGCAAAACTCGTTCCTGCCACTGGAGGTTAAAGTAACAAAAACAGCGAACCGAAACAGACGACAGAAAATTATGATTTAGTCCCAAAGTTGTCATTATTTTATAAGTTGACTGTCAATTCTTTCACGAAACTTTCAATTACCCTTTTTAGATGCACTTTTATATTTGTCTATAGTAGGATTATAAATTTTGGAAGGATATTTTTTTGGGGAAAAAAACAATAAATTGTCAATAGATGGATTCAAGTTACAAATAAATATTAGGGTTTTCAAACTAATGGGACTGGCTAATTATTTCATTACAAATACAGGGACCAAACCCTAATTTACTAAACAAATAAAGATAAACCGAATTATTATAACTCGGATGTAACCTGATGCCTTGTGCTATATACCAATCTGTAAAAGGAATCATCAATGTTAAAGTTTGGCAGGTAACATAAAAATCTAACCTGAACAAAGATAAAATTAATCACAACACGAGATTTTGTCATGGCCCTGTTCACTGGTTTCACTACACACTGTTATCCCCCGGGCTTTAAACCTAGAACAAAGTGAGAGTTAATTTTCTGGCCATCGGATCCTTTAATCGTTAACATGGTCTACTTATATCTGAAAGTCTCACTCATGGAAAGCGTAATGATAAACCTGAAATGGTTGCCATAAGCTAAGACGTCAAATGGAAATAGTACAGCCTAACTCCTTGGCAGCAGTGTCAAGATGATGAATGGGCATTCCTGTGGCAAGTCGGCTACGAGCTTCCCAGGTTAAGCACTTTTCAATATCAGCTTGCCAGTCGATTTTATCCGGGCTGAAATATTGATAAGAGGGTCGGTGGATTCCATTCCTGTCCCCATGCTTGGAAGAGGGTTTTATTGAGCCAGTTCGAAGAATATCATGAAGAACAGATGTGCTCAGAGCACGGACATGAGCGCTTGGATGAGAAAGGCATCGGATAGTAGCTGGTAGACGACACTGCATGAATTGGCACAAAAAAATCAAATGAGCATGTGTCATGTATATTTTCTTGCCAAGTGGCATTGAGTACTCCATTGCCTCACCTCTTAGCTTACATGTCCTCTGTAAACATGCTCTGTGTACGTGTGTGTGTGCGCGCGCGCACGCGCAACATCCATACAAAATGAAAATGGATATGTCAACAGGGTATATTCACCTTTAAGATGTTTGAAAGGCCATCTGCAACCGCAAGTCCAGACTCTCCCCACTCCAGCACTGGCTGAACTGCTCTAGCTGTTGCTTCCAGTAGCTGCCAAATAGAAATTGATAGGTTAAAATCACTTAATATAAGTACTTTCCTTTTGTTGAGAAAGGACTGCTGACTACATCTTGGGGTGCCACAAGCCTCCAGTCAATATAATTTTGGTGTAACTTCTTTTGGGAAGAAGGTGAGGGAACATTATAAAGAGCAGGTCACATATTCCAATGTAAAGTGAAATCTTCTTCAGTAAGTTACCTCAAGCTGTGGTAAAGTGCATGCTTCTCCATCAACAAGCATCCCATCTGTGGCACGTAAAAGTAGATCTGATGAACTAGCCAAAATTACCAAAGATTCTGAGGTATCATGATTTCTCATCAGCTCAACAATCAACTTGACGATGCGCTGATTGACTCTCCACATCTTCTGACCTAAATCATCATCTTTGGCAATCCAAGGTTGCAATTCCCTCTCCGCCTAACACGAACACAGGCCATGAGAGTGACTAAACACTTGAAGCAACTGAATATTAGAGGAAAACAGAACAGAACAAAAAAAACAAGGAAAAAAGGGATGCTAGCTTGAACACCCAACAGGCAACACCTCCAAATTTGAGATCAAAACAATTGTCGAAACCATTTAATAAACTTTTTTTTGCACCTTTCCAGTGTCCAGGTGAGTATGTTTTGTACTATCAAGATAGGAGTTCTGATTTTTTATTGTATTGCCCTACTCTGAAGGTGGTGCCACCTTTAGAAAAAATAGGCTGTTTCAAAATGATTAGCCAAACAATAAAGGGTAAACAATTTCATTTTACAGCATAATTAAAGGCAAAACAAAATTTACACCTGAAGAACAACTGCTGTAGCTGCTTTTGTTGGCGATGCTGATACAACATTGCATAGTGCATCCACAACCTAAATACATATTGAAAAGTATTTAGAGAAGCATATTTCAGAAAACATAGTGAGAATTCAGATAAAATATAAGCAGTTAGATCTATCAAATCCATTTCCCCATAATTGAGCAGCGTATCATGCATCCCAGTCATATATGCTAAAAACTTTTAAATGTCTATTTTTTATACATATAGGATGAAACATTTACATTAAGTGCATCAAAGCTTCTAATTTTTATTTTCAATTTGAAGGAAAAGTGATTAGAACATGGAATACTACCTGTCTCCATCCTTGTTGAGCAGAAGTGCTTTCTGCACAAGGTTGAGTTTCAGGTGATGCAATTAGCTTGTGCCACAACAGAGAAACAACAGAGAAACATAACTCTTGCTTCTCTGGAAGCACTGATCTTAATAGAACTTGTGCACTGCAATTAAATCCAATATGCCTGTCCATTGTTAAGAAATTGGCCAAATCTGAAGCATCAAAGGGGAATCCCGCAATACCTTTCCCCGAGGTGCTTCCAGAGCCTTCTTCTGAATGTGATGCTCTCTCACATTTAAGTTTAGTTTCTGAATGAACTAATTCTTCGTATTGAAGGAAAGATGATTGCCCTGAATTAAAGCAGACTGTGCTTGCACTTCTATTTTGCTTGTTACCATCAAAACACATGAGAGAATCTTTCCAAACTGGTGTATGCAAGTGTGCTTCTAATGGCCCAGCCTTGTTAACTATGGATGCAACAGCCTTACTGTGAATATCAATGAGGTTATATAGTGAGGATGCCCTAGTGTAAATTTCACTATCCCACTCGCATCGCATCAGAACAGAGAGCGCATGCATGCAAGCCTTTGAACGTCTAAATAGTTCAGAAACATGAGCAGCAACCATAGCTGCAGCTACTATCTCAGTTGAACTATAACTCCAAGATGTTCCAATAGAAGATGGTTTCAGAGAAAAAAGTGCCTCCAAAATAGCTAAAATTCTGTGAGTATGATGGCTTGCAGAGTCGAGACTAGTTTGGAACTCACTAACAGATCCATTTAGTTTTGCAGGCTTGGCTACAGTCTGTGCATGCTTAGAAGTTGAATGATTACTCCCCCTGGAAACAAAGGGGAACATTTGAAGCTCACAAGCCAGAGCACATACAGCAGCCAGAACATAAGAATCAAATGCTGCAACTGGACCTTGTTTCTTCGTCCTTCTAGATTTGATGTTTCTTGGCGTTTCAGATGTCGATTGTGAGTCCTCTGTGCCATCATCAGGAGGATTGTTTTCTTCACCTCTTGGTCTCTTGCTGCCATTGGAACAAGCTTCATGGCTGACACACACAGTTAACACAACAAATAGTAGCCGTGATGCAAGCTCTACAGAGGCACATGATTCTAGAAAGAGAGAGTGGACCATTGTACGAAGCTCTGCCACAGCAAGGTTTTTGGAGGCAGGCCCTAAGCTAGAAATTTTTCGGGTCTGTGCTCTAGAAGACTCTGGTGGAAATGTTCTCTGAAGAATTGCTTCCACTGTGGCAACAAATATCTTCATTAGGCATGCTTCAGAAGGACTTCCATGAGGAAGATATTCCAGGACCTTAAGGAGAGGTATATACAGATTCCATGACAATATTGGAGGTTGCAATGGTGTTGCAACTATGATTTCAGGAAGATCAACTGCTGAGGAACTTAAAGGAATCAGACCGTAAGCAGCTTCCCAAATGGTACAAATTCTCCATTCAACCTCAGGTCCATGGGCACATAGCATTGATGCAATTCCCTGGGCAGTTGCTTCAATAGTCGCTTCAGCTGCAGGCACATCTATCTGTTACCATGTTTAAAATGAAATAAAGCATAAAATTAAGACCTTTTTCATAGCTTGAGTCACAACATGTCAAACTGACATCAACAACTAACATATATATTACCTGCTTCCTGTAGCTTGAAAGATAACCAACCAAAGGTTCATGTTGAACTTCCACCCCTTCCACTTGCCTTAGTGGAGGAAAAAGCAATGCAGGCTGCGAGAGGATGCGGAAAAGTAGAGCTGCCGCAGCATCAGCTGCTATACCTGCTCTCATGGACATTGCAGTCCCTATTGCACGCAAGAAATGCAAGTGCATCCAATTCCGGGGAAGCTGCATAAATGAACACATAAATTAAGAAGAATGAAATAGAAGGCTATAGGAAAATAGATAACCATAGATTGACCAAAGAAATTAATCAATTACAAATACAATGTCTTGAGTAACTCCCACTTCTTTTGGGATTGAGAAAGCTTCCTTCTGATGGAAATAAGTGAAGATATCACAAACAGAGAAACAGGTGAATAAAAAAATAGGACTTTTGAATTACAACGTGTACATGTTTTGTTTCCATTGACAAGTTATTTCAGAAGACTCCAGAAAGGGGGAACAGCTATCTTTCATGGCTTTGCAGAAGCTAAGTACAAAGGACAGAAAAGCTGATTTTTAATTTAGGTTCTCTTTTGCATTCTATGGGAGAATGACTTGTATGCCTCACTGTATTTACTCTTCGCTCTCTTAATAATACATTCTGCTTTTATAATAATAATAAAAAAAAACACTAAATATTCCGTGCATGTAGTCACTGTAATGATAAAATCAGTATCTTCTTCATCTCTTGACAAGATCATATGGAGACTAGCAAAGAGAACATCTACTAGGTAATAAGAAATCAACAGAAAGCACAGTTGGTTGCCAAGGTGAATTACTGTAATAAAGAAGGTATACACACTCCAGAACAAGATCAGGAGTGATGCTGATCAATGTACAATTAAATGTCAGCAATCAAAACTATGCAATTTACCCTTATGCCAGATGCATGATCTTCAGCAGCTCGAAGGAGTTCCACAAGTTGTACAGCAGCATCAAGAGCGTCAGGAGCCCATGATGGGGGTGCTTCAAGAAGTCCAAGAAGAAGTCGTTGAGTGGCACTTGGAGTTGCAATGGCGTAATACCTACCCAGAATAGAACACATTTAACAACCACTAATAAGTAGAATGCATCAACCTACTAAAACTGGGATTGTCACACTTGTAGACAGAGGACTTGTGTCCTGCTGTCTTTAAGACCTCTATGGTCAATTATATGCTAGACTACACCTTTGTTTATACAGTTTTTCTGCATGCTAAAAAAAATTGATAAAGATAATTCAATAAAAATACATGAGGGCTGGAAAAGGCGCACAAAGAACTGTGTCCCCACAATTAAAAAAGCATTTCATTTATTTGAGTCCCTAGATGATTCAATAACCACAAACAAGAAGTTAATCAAATACGCATGTAGATTCAGAAAGTTTTTTTTTTATAAGCATTTAGTTTCAGAAAGTTACCGGTGAAATAAACATGCATATGGCTCAAGAGCAGGTAACCCAGCAACTAGATGCTCATCCAAAGCTGTTGTTGGAGGAGGGAGTAGAAGTGCAGGAACAGCTACCGCAGTTAATGCAGCAGTCTCATAACGAGCAACTTCCTCATCACACACACTTAATATAACCCCAGCACCATTTGCCACAGCCCACCTTGGAGTTGATGGCACCAGCTGAGGATGCTTTCCAGACCCGCGAGAAGAAGCTAACACGATAAAAAAGAAAATCAGTGGATGGTGATATTTGTCTTAGTGCGTAGACTGCCATGTTATCCTTGTAGATTATGTAATAAAACTTAAATTATCCTCATAATAGCTCCCAGCTATATTGTATGTTAATACTTACAACCCCAATGGAATCATTAGGAAATCAATGTTCCAAGGAAGCAACAACTTGTGCCTACCACTACAATCAAGGATTATGTTAATAGATGTTGTAAGCTAGATCTTCACTTTCAAGGGAATTCTGACAACAGAAACAGTGCAAAGACAGTCATTTCTCTGCCTTCAGTAAAACTTTTAAAGCATTGCTGATTGTTTTGTTGACAATTTGAGCTGAAAATACTTTATCACCACTGAGAATCTTTTAGAGACAATGGAGGAAATAACCATAAAAAAA
>Ga0325403_1003542_pt1 | contig 14293 bp, 8 predicted proteins | sample PopdelMetagenome_19_FD_205665 | JGI IMG/M metagenome (GOLD analysis project Ga0325403, IMG submission 205665) | Populus deltoides microbial communities from Bellville, Georgia, United States - Xylem-PdKOR-R4 | ecosystem: Host-associated > Plants > Phyllosphere > Stem > Wood/Secondary xylem...
ATAAAGAAAACACGTGTACGTTGTTAAAAATCTTTTGGCATTGTCAGTAATTGTTTAAACTTATAAAATATTTGTCAGCTTATGAACTTTATTTAATCGAATTAATTTTTTATTTTATTTTATAATAAAAAATATTAAAATTAATTTATTATTAATCTAGTATTAAATAATAATTTTTTAAAAATAAAAAAATCAAATAGCACATGTAGCACAGCTCGAGCTTGTGATATTGTAGGTGACATGCATGCTTTAACCAATTAAGTTAGGGCATCATTTTATACTAAAAAGCTTGAAATAGTATATTAAGATATATTTTTTAGTTGAGAAAAAATATATCACCCTAAATTAATCTCAAACTAGCGACATCAAATCACTTTAATGAATTAATCATTGCACTACAAGACAAAACTTATAACTAAACAATTGCAAAAATAAATTAACATGTTTTATTGTGTATATGAGCAATAAAACCAACCTTCAACTTTTTTAGTTTTTGTTAATAACACCATGAAATATGTGTGTTGTATGTATTTGGTAATGATTTTTTGTGTTTTTATAAAAGTGCTTTCAAGGTTTTTTTTTTAATGAACATGAAATTTTTAACTCGAAATAATTCAAAATATTTTAATATGTGTTCTCGAAGACATTTAAAATGTATTATAAAAATAACTAAAATATATAATTCAATTTTTTTTCAGCACATTTATTTAAAAAATAAAGCAACATAATAGAGGAAATACATGGGATATAGCACAGTTTTACGAGTCACGGATGAAATCTAAAACACAAGAGTCATGGATACCATGTGCGACTCTTATTTCGCAGTTGTCATCTACGATGCATGAGTTGTAGATGCATCTGTGACTTTATTCAAAATTAATACACAAAGAGCATTTTTTTCTCCTTTTATCTTTTTATTTCCTTTTCCTCTCTCTCTCCTCACCGCGAAACACTCCCAAAATACCATGATATCATACATCTCTCTCTCACTCTTTAGCCATAAATCTCACAATTTGACTTTTATAACTTAATCAAGTAAGTTTAAAAACATCTAAATCAAACATTAAATCCAAACTTTTTATACTTACCAATTGATTTTATTCTAATTTATCTTTTCTCCCAAGGTTAGCCAAATTCCCTCTCTCGTTCCTCCTTTCTTCACTTTATTCGTTCTTGGATTAGTGTTTTATAAGTTGAACTTTATAAATTTACAATGTTATTCTTTCATTATTCTTATTTTTTCATTGGTTTTTATGTTTTTTCCTTACTTTTCTCTCTTACTCTCTTCCTTTTTTTCTTTTCTCATTCTACTTCTGCTTAGTTAGCAGCATATAAAAGGAAAAGAAGAGCTATTTTGTTTTTTTTTTAATGTCAAATAACTATTTTATCCTTAATGAGTCCTTTTACTTTTATTTGACGGTTTTTATTTTTTTATTAGCACCACTAAACTACATTCATTCTAAAAAATTAACCTGATTTTATATATATACAGTTAGTTAGCATTTATTACTCTTTAGTAATAAAATTGTTTATTCTTCAATTTATTTTAGTAATTTTTAGTTTCCAAAATAGTATATAATTATATAATTCACCTGTATATTTTAAATATATTTATTGGCTCTCTCACTCTCTCCCTCTTTCATTATAATTAACATGGCATGATATACCTTTGTCGGAATATTGCAATCGCAGCCTTCGGACCTTAGTCAAAAAGTCACATAGGAATTTGATAGGAAAAAAACCGGTTTGGATTGGAAAAAGAAAAAGAAAGTCAAATAGGGTTAAAAAGAGAGACAGCTTTACTAGCAATAATCATCTTTATGGTACTGTATTGTCAGTGATTATCACCCAACAAGCCAGAATACATGGTGATACATCAATCTGGATCACACGATTGGGCGGTTCGTGCTATGATGAATCATCACGCATGCATTACAGCAGAGAAACAGTCTGTTGAGAAGCGATCATTCTGTCACTCAGAAATCGGGAAACCCTTATTTTTACTTTGCATCGAGCGAGGACTTGCTAAATTGTTTCTTACAGAAGAAGAGCATTGCATCTGATAATTTCCACCCCTTCTTCAGCATGGGATTAAAAATAAACATGTTCCCTGACTCGAAGATGATCATATACACAAGCCTCGCAGAACCATCCATCTGGATAACTGGCCTTTAATTTCCTCAGTTATCACTCGTCGATACCATCAAACTGGAGATAGGCCATTTAGACAGACCGATTCCAACAGCGTCCCGCAAAATAGTAGTAACTATACTCCCAACAGGCCTTCGTCTTCCTCTGCGGGGGCGGTGAAAAGCTTGTTTGTTGGGTCATCTTTCAATTCTCATAAAGCTCCCTTCCTTTTCAAATTATTAGTCAATTGATGACATGTGAAGTTTAATTACTAACTGGTTCTTTACTACTACAGAAGCAACAATAATCACCGCAAACACCCATGCGAGAACCCCCTCCCAAAAGATCTTGTCATGCTATATAATGGATATTAATTCTCGCGAGTGTAAAATAAAAGCTAAATGCTTTATAATTAATTGTTATATTTCTTTTATAAAATATTATTATTATTATTATTTGCTTAAAAAACTAGTGGATCTCATAATAAATTATTTTGATTTTGATTAAAAACAGAGAGGAACCATGCTTGATACTTTTATATTTATTTATTTTGCATCCTTTTTACGTACCATGCGTTTTATTTTCAAAACAAACCACACTTTAAACAAGCATTGCTTTTAGTATCCTTTTTACACGTGAACAGACAATAGAGCTTAGGGATATAGTTGTCGTCAGATCTGGATGAATTATATATATAACATTAAAAATAAATAAATATTTAGGCGTATGTTGATGATGGCGAGTCAGAAATAAATGCTATTTTTTTAAAAAAAATTCCCACGGTGACCAAAATAGGGATCCAATCTCCAGAATGCCTAAAGGAAAGAGAAGGATTTAGTGACAGTTTAAGAAGGTGTTATTGTTTTACAAAGTTTTTTTTTACATAAATATATTAAAATAATATTTTTTATTTTAAAAAATAATTTTTAATATTAGCACATCAAAATAAAAAAAATATAAAATAATAATTTAAAGTAAAAAAATAATATATTTTTTAAACATAAAAACAAACTAACTTCAAAGTGCTATCGAACACCACTTTATTTTTATATATGCGTGTTGACCGAGTTAAACTTCTAGTCCTCAAAAAGATTACCGAAAACACTTGCTTCTCTAATGTGTAAAGATAGACCAAAATCATCCAGAGAACAAAATTATACGTGCCTCTGTGCACTTAACTATAAATCAAATAATATTAAAAAATAAAAAAATATATTATATAAAAAAAATATTATGAAAAATAACCACTACTGTCATGTTATAAAACACACTCCGGGGAAAAGAGAGTTGAATTTTCGCCGCATAGGATCCGTTGTTCACAGCACTTAGCGATGGATATGATTGCTATCAACTATTGACGTCACTACTGCCACAAGAGTGATGATGACTATCCTTGACTTAATTAGCGCGTCATTATCGTTTATTATAATCTCTACTACCTAGATATTAATGGTAATTCCATACGTGCTGGAGCGTGCGAATTGAAAAGAGGAATCTGATGAGACAGGGGGCATGGGAAACTGTGAAATGAATGCCACCCCTGTAAATAATCCAGCAAATTCAAGCCCTCCTTTTCCTCTTTGTTCGGTTTTAGACATGATACCGAAACGACGTGTGGCGTGCTGTCGGCCCCACAATCTTCCCGATTGTCTTTCCCGCCCCCATCAGCCAAATCTCAGTATCTGACGTATCGTCCACCTGTACACCTCTCTGCCTTGCCGGTTTCATTCCGCGGGTCTTGAATTGGGCTGTAACGCTTATATGGATATTGAAGGCTTAAATAAAATCGGTATGGGCTATTAATATGGGCTCCTAGAAGCCCTAGTGACTCAATAAGTCCAGTCCACTATTAAACTGAACTTGAGATATGCATAGGACCTAACATGACAACACCTTTTAATAAGAGGTTTATTAAGATTCCATAGACCGACTAGTCAAACCTGGTCATCGACCACGACGACAAAACACACGTTCATTAAATGAGGGCATGCCTTCTTGTCACAGGTTCCCTGAGGATCACTCTGGTTATTGTCATCACTAGTAAACAACCCCCTGAGCCCAAAACTAAGGTGTTTTTGCGGTGGTCTATTTTCACCGTGGGTTCCCTGATGACAAACATATTGTTTATCATACCCTTGTATAGAAAATTCAAAGCTATATAAATCCTCTAAAAAAATATTTAAGATACTTTTTATCGGTGATTCATGTGAATTATTATTAGAGATTAAATATTTTAATGGTTTATAATTTACAACAATTCAATTTTAAAGCAATTATTTAGAGAAAAAAAACATGTGATCTTCATATAATATTTATATAAATCATAAATAATTTTAGATATGTCAAAGGGGATCCTTAGAATTTTCAAGAAAAAAAATTCAATTTACTATTTTTGCTCTATATACATGTTTTTAGAAACCCAATAGTTGTAGTAGAGTTATTGTTAGATAATAAAATTATTGATGGGATGTTTTAATTGTTAATGATGTTGATTTCAAATTAATTTCATGTGCAAAAATTATTTTTCCTGTGAGTATTTTTTTCTCTTTTTATTTTTCTCAAAAAATAAAAATCTTGGCAATTGTTCTGGTAAAATTTGTTTGGAATCCACCATTAAAATGAAAAAAAAAATCATATGGTTTAATAAAGGAGAAAGATTAGTTGAATGCAGCAAAAGAAAAAGAAATTTTTAGTTGATATCGATTCTAACTATAAAAAAATTAATTTTGATATTAATAAGTTTTATTCGATGAAAAAAGTTTTATCCATGTATTCTTTATTCTTTCTTTTATCTAAGATGATAAATCTGATCTCATAGAATTTTTATTTCAGATTGTTTTTGAGATTTGGAAGTAATTTTTTAGTTATCTGAGATTATAAATAAATTTATTTAGGTGTTTAAAATATTTTTTTACGTGTTTTAGGTTAAAAACATGTTGAAATTTGACTTGACAGTGGGGGGGCATTAATGCATCGAACCAAAACGACTTCGTTTCTCTCCTTCTTCAATTTTCTTTCCTCCTCTTTATCGCCACTCGCTACACCGATGATCCCAACTCCACTTCACTAAACACAGAAAACAAAAAATGGGAAGCCCAAACAACAAACCCGCCAGAATCTTCTCTCCTCACAACCACACTTCACCACCATGCACCCGCACACACCAGATCGGCGCTCTCCTCTTAATCGCCACCACTTTCTTCCTCACTCGCCTCTTTGATCAAGCCTTCCCTACTTGCCCTCCCTCCTCCTTGAATAACGACCATTCATCACCAAATGTCGTTCACGTATCCGACGGTGGATCCCTCTCCTGGCCTCAGCGAGGCTACGGGTCCCACCTCTCCCTCAAGATCTACGTCTACGAGGAAGACGAAATTGACGGATTGAAAGAACTCTTGCGAGGCAGGGACGGAAAAATCTCAGCTGATGCTTGTCTTAAAGGCCAGTGGGGCACTCAGGTAATTTCACTAAAAAACCAAGGGCCATCTCTTATTATTTCTCTTGCCGTTTCTGATTTTCTGGACAGGTTAAGATACACGGGCTGTTGTTAGGATCGAGATTTAGAACGAGAAAGAAGGAGGAAGCTGATTTATTCTTTGTGCCTGCTTATGTTAAATGTGTACGGATGATGGGTGGTCTAAATGATAAAGAGATAAACCACACTTATGTCAAGGTATTTTTTTTTTTTAAATTGTCAATCTCTTCACTTATTTGATTCTGACTGAAGCAGCTACTTTAAAAAAAAAAGTAATTTGAATGTGTTTGTTAATGTTAATTTCTCAGGTATTAAGTCAAATGCCGTATTTTAGACGATCAGGAGGCCGTGATCACATTTTTGTCTTTCCTAGGTATAATAATTTTCTGGTTTCAACTTGAATTCGTTTCAAGATTCGTTAAAATGCTTATCACATATGCCTTTTGATTCATGCGTGTACTTTTACACGATTGCAGTGGTGCCGGAGCTCATTTATTTAGATCCTGGGCGACGTATATTAATCGTTCCATAATTCTTACTCCTGAGGTACCATTTGTACTTCTTGACATACTGCATTTACTTGTTTTAGTTGGTGATATTTTTATTTTGGTCTGAAGCTTATGGTGTAAAGAATGTTTGGCTGTGTGTTATTGTAGGCGGACAGGACTGATAAGAAAGATACGAGTGCTTTTAATACATGGAAAGATATTATCATTCCTGGGAATGTTGAAGATGGGATGACTAAAAGAAGGGTAGCAATGGTTCAACCCCTACCTTTATCAAAGAGGAAGTATTTGGCGAATTATTTAGGTCGTGCACAAGGGAAAGTTGGTCGCCTGAAGTTAATAGAGCTTGCGAAGCAGTATCCAGATAAGGTATGTTTTATTTTTCTTTTTTATAACTAGACTAGGTATGTTGTCTTCTGTGAATTCTTGATTACCCAAATGAGGTTGTTTCCATGCGTAGAAGGACGTCTAGGATTTTTTGTTGTTGATTTAGTTTTGGTTTCTGTATGGATTTGGAGAACAAATTCTGAAATATTCATATGGTTCAGTATCAATCTTTTTTGCTTTTGAAACTGATCATGCTGGGCTGATTGGTCATATGTAGAGCATGTTTTGTTTATCTGTTAGAATGGTCATAGTAGGAACAGTCATGCTTTTGGTTTGGATGTCTATAGGGAGGGATGCTTATTCCAGACATAGACATAATATTAGCCTTTTCTCGTGCTCATTTCATTGCAAAATTTTGCACTTTCAAGCTGAGTCCAGTCTTTATATTTCTTTTGGCAGTTACTTTAGGTTTGTGACTGAATTGGAGACACTTGCATGTTGTTCTTATACATGTCCTTAGGAAAAGGAACAGAGTCTCTATGAGTGTTTGTGGCTTGTCAGTGCAAATCTGCTTCGCATACTCAACCCTGTAACTTTGTTTCATGAGATGATGAGTGCTGTTAGTGCTCACATTTGTTTACCAGTGATATAGCATATACATAATGACATCATAAACAGTTGGAATCTCCAGAGTTGAAGTTCAGCGGCCCTGGCAAATTTGGGAGGAAGGAGTACTTTCAACACCTGCGCAATGCCAAGTTCTGCCTTGCTCCACGTGGAGAGTCTTCTTGGACACTTCGGTTTTATGAGTCTTTTTTTGTGGTCTCTCTCCCTCTCCCTCTCCCTCTCCCTGCGCACAAACACACGTGGAGCCCAGTTGAAGTGATTTTATGTTTTTGCTAAACAGGAGTGTGTCCCGGTTATATTATCAGATCAAGCAGAATTTCCTTTCCAAAATGTGATTGACTACACCCAGATATCAATCAAATGGCCATCTACTCGAATAGGGCTTGAACTTTTGGAGTATTTAGAATCAATTCCAGGTCAAATTCAATGTGCTTGCTTCCTTGATCTCCTGGATGTTTTTCTCGGTCGTACAATCTAACTTCGAGTTTGTGTTTCAGATGAAAACATAGAGCAGATGATAGCTGCTGGTAGACAAATAAGATGCTTGTGGGTATATGCTCCAGAATTTGAGTCCTGTTCTGCAATGCAAGGAATAATGTGGGAACTTCAGAGAAAAGTACGGCAATTCCACCAATCAGCTGAGACATTCTGGCTGCACAATAGAACGATTGTTGATAGACGCTTGGTTGAGTTCTCAAGCTGGGTTCCTCCCATGCCTTTGCCCTGATGATTGTTGAAATGCTTGTAGTTCCTTTACATCCCTGATTCTTTGATTTTGGCCATTTTCTTTTGCTTTCATTTTATCAAGTGCCACTAATTCACGCCCTGGAGAACATTTTTCCCTGATACTCTCTCTCTCTCTCTCTTTTATTTTTTTTAATTAAATATGAAATTTATGTATAGGCATTATAGACAGTGCATAGAATTGAAGAGAAATTGTTGATGATAGCATAGACGACTGTGTTTTTGTTGAAATGATACGCTGGTGGATTTTTCTTACGAAGTCTATGCATCCTGTTCCATCTCCCATCATATGTTTATGAAATCTGGCATTTGGCTATAACATTGAAGGTGTACACGACTAAACTGTAATTCAACCTGAAATTAGGTTTACGTCTGGGCGCAATAAATTCCACGGTTTCTCTGTCAGGAATTTGGCCTTGTACGGTTTATATAAACAAACGGCTACGGTCACCGTCCTAAATTCCCAAGCTGCAGGTCACAATGGTTCTTTTACTGTGTTCAGGTTCACGGTGATTTCTTAGTACTGAAACTTCTCCAAGGAATGGGTTTTCTTTTAAAAATACTCGCGTGTTTTTGAGGCTGTAAATTTACCTTCTCAATGAGCGAAATATTCTTATTTTTGGGTTACAGTCCAAAAGTGAACATGTGGATATGCCACGTGTGAGGCTAGAAGTGCTGATTTTTTTATCTGAAAGAATCCGAAATGTGTACAGGTATTGAACCACGTCCACAAATAGGCACTTTATTTAATTTAATTTCTTCATCCCATCAGCAACCAGGCACAGAATAAATCATTGGAGCACAACTTTTAATCTTCCGGAGAGAGTACAAATCGATATCCTCATTTCTCTACCAGTTTTTAAGGAGTAGAGAAGATGGGAACCACCTTACTCACCAGCTGTGGTATTCAATGGAGATATCATCACCAACAAATAGTTCCTGACAACCATTTGCTTAGTCATTCACAAGAAAGCTTCTCTTCAAGAGCTAAAATAACAGCAGAATCCAGAAAGAATGGCTTTCTTGATGGAGAAAATGAGAAATCAGCCTGGTTTTTGAAGAGAAGGTCAGTTTTGGTTTCTGGGGTTTCTTTGGTTTCAACTTCAGTTTTGGGATCTGCAGGAGAAGGGCTGGCAGTTGTGAAACAAGGCCTTTTAGCAGGAAGAATACCTGGCTTATCTGAACCCGATGACCAAGGTCGGTTTTCTCAGTTCTGCTTCCGCATGGCCATTTGAGTTCTAGATCTCTCTCTCTCACTCTCTTGCCATGTAAATAACAATATGCAACAGTTGGTAATAAGGTTAATTGAATTGAGCATATGTAATATAACCTGCAGTCCCAAATTCAAATTTAGCATCTCGGGTTAATTCCACACGTAGCATGAAGCCATACAAAGAATGCTAATTTAACAAAACTCCTTTGAGCTGCATTTCTTCCATCCTTTCTTGATTGTGTGTGAATGGTAAACTTCGTTATGCAAAACATGCTCAGACAGGTTGGAGGACATACCGCAGGCCAGATGACAAGTCTGGGGGGCATGGTGTTGGATGGAGTCCAATCATCCCTTATCTTTTTTCTGTGCCTCAAGGTTGGGAAGAGGTGACTTTCTACTCTGAAGAACTGAACGCCAGATTTCTTACTTCAAATTTAAGTCTTTCAACTGGTTAAAATTATTGTTTTTAGTTTGTATGCTTTCACTGAATCAGCTTGTTTACTAACAGGTTCCAGTATCAATAGCAGATCTTGGTGGCACAGAAATCGATTTGAGATTTGGCAGCTCCAAGGAAGGACGCCTTTTTGTCATTGTAGCTCCTGTTCTCAGATTTGCAGATTGTGAGTTCCAACCCCTTTAGCATTCATTCCATTGGGTGCTTCCTAACTCAACATCCCCCCACCCCACCCCCTTCGCTCTCAACCATGCTAGTATGCAGTCTCCATGATTTCAATTATTCCGGTTAACCTGTGATTTATACAGATCTTGGTGAAAATGCTACAATCGAACAAATTGGACCTCCAGAGAAAGTAATTAACGCTTTTGGTCCAGAAGTAATTGGAGAGAATGTAGAAGGGAAGGTTCTAAGCATGAATGTAGAAGAACATTCTGGAAGAAGATATTACCAGTACGAGCTAGAGCCACCTCATGCACTGATCACTGCAACTGCAGCGGGAAATCGCCTCTACTTGTTCAATGTCACTGGGAATGGTGAGGAGATAATACTACATCCATGCATATCTTGTTATAAAGCTAAAAAATTATGAGCTAAATTATACTTTACATAATTTTTGCAGGTCTTCAGTGGAAGAGACACTACCAGGATCTGAAGAGGATAGCATACTCCTTTCGAGTTGTCTAGGCAAGTTCTTTTCTAGATTGAAGATAGCCAAGGAGCAGTCAGCATTTTTCACCAACAATGTAATTTTCAACAAGAAAAACAGTAACAATAGTGTATTTACAGAACAATTGAGTTCCACATATTATCTTACGCAAAGGAACTTTGGGAAAAGCTCTGTAGAGGTTACAACAAAAAAGAGTGCATTTAAGGCACAACTGAATTATATTACACAAAATGAACTAATGATCTATTTGATCTAACCTTCAAGAAAAGCTCTCCTGATGTTATCTGGAAGTTGCTTGATGCATACACAAGCAGAATACTTCAGCATAGAGCACTAGAGCTGCTATGTTGCATCTTCTACTGACAACCATTTGCCAAACCCTTGCCTTCACAAGTCTGTCATGAATCCAGGGGATGGGGTCCCTATCTAATCAAAAAGCAGAGCAGAAGAATCGCCATATATTGCCCACATTCTTCTTCAAGTGAACCTCCTTTTGTCCTATTTATAGTGACAGAGGGTAGTGCAGCAATGTTACTGGAGACTTCACCCAGATGCCTAACCAGATATTTTACTGGTTCCTGTTAACCATAGATTCAATCTTTAATGGTAACAGTGACCTATATCAGATATGAAACTGTTCTGTATTTTCAAGCATAAGTGAGCTGCGTCCAGAAGTCTTTTGAAGCCCTCTATCCGCCATGACCATACTCACCCTTCCAGCCTTCTCCCAGCTACCAGAACCAGCATATATGTTCAACAACAAAGCATAATGAGGATCATTTCCAGAATCAACACTAGAATCCGATGTGCAAACATCTTCTACCACCTGCTCCACCATATCATTATCCATATGAATTCGACAAGCTCCAAGGAAAGCACCCCAAACCGTATCATTTGGTTTCATTGGCATACTCTTGATCAAATGATAAGCATCCTGTATTCTTCCTGCTCGCCCCAAAAGATCAACCAGACAGCCATAGTGCTTGATACTTGCTGACAACCCGTATCTCTCCATCTTAGAAAAAATTTCCAAACCAACTTCTACAAATCCCCCATGAACACAAGCCGAGAGAACAGACAGAAAGGTTATTTCGTCAGGCTTCTCATTTGACTCTTCCATTCTCCCGAAGAACTCTAGAGCCTCTTTGGTTTTCCCATGAACGGCAAAGCCTGATATCATAGAATTCCAACAGGCATTATTTTTATTGGTCATTCGTTCAAAGACCAATCGTGCACCAGTTAAATCCCCACATTTCGCATACATATCCACTAACGCATTCACAACAAACTCATTAAGCTTCATCCCTTTCGCACATATCATCTTATGCACATCTTTACCAACATCCAGTAGACTCAACTGGGCACAAGCAGATAAAACACCCACAACTGTAACTTCATCAGGTTCATAACCCTCATTTTGCATCTTCCCAAAGGCATCCAAAGCTTCCTCACAAAACCCATTCTGCGAGTAACCACAAATCAAAGAATTCCAGTTCACCAAGTTCCTAACTGGAACACGATCAAAAATAGCCCTCGCCTCCTTAACATTACCTATCTTACAATGCCCCGAAATCATGGACGACCAGACAAAGAAATTCCTCTGTGGCATGTCTTCAAAAAGCAATCTTGCAGCTTCCATCTCTCCTTTGCTCGCATACCCATCAATCATCACAGTCCAAGTCACCACATTTTTCAATTCAAATGGTACCTCATTGAACGTACGCCTAGCGGCAACCATATCTCCACTTCTGGCAAACCCATCTATCATTTCAATCCAAGAAACCGCATTTCTGGTCGACATTTTGTCAAACAAAACTGATGCTGATTTCATGTCCCCATTCTTAACATACCCACTAATCATGGCATTCCATGTCACGACATTTCTCTCAGGCATATACTCAAACAGCTTACGCGAATCGGGTATATCACCACATTTTGCATACATAGAAACCAATGATGTCCCAATACGTACATTAGAATCTACTCCATGCTTTATTGCTTCACTGTGCAAAGATTTCCCACAATTCAGCACGGACACATAAGCACAAGCTTTAAGGACTAAAGGGACCAATCCCAAAAAGTACACTCCTTTGCTGCGGATTTGATTGTATAAAACAATAGCTTCTCTGTATGATCCATTAGAGACGTGTTTTCTTATACAGGAAGACCAACTGGGGTTTGTAGTTGCAGGGCAAAGTTGAGAGTTTTGATATTTGTAGTATTGAATTTGTTTTTGAGGATAGTGTATGATTTCTTGTGGTATAAAGTTGTTTTCTTCATGGCTTGTACACATAGGGCTAGTGTAATTTGGAGTTGTTCCAAACAGGAAGTGAGAGAGAGACTAGAGCACCCTTGTCTTTTCTAAGATACTGGGGCATCATTGATTAGACCTTCAAGGTTTGAAATTTTTCTATGGGAATCCTAATTCTTTACAAAACTAAGCCTTCACTTTTCCAATTTGATCCCATTTACTTACAAAATTACACCTTCAACCTTGGATTTTTCACTAATGAAATGCAAATCTTCTTACCTTAAATGACCATTTCTTTAAGTCAAGATTTTTGTTTTACAGAATTGCTCTATCAACTACCTCGTATGTATTTGATTTGTTTTAATTATGTAAGTGCCGATGATGAAGTATAATTTCCTAATAATTCTTTTTTACTTTGCGCTCAATAGAATTATGTTACAAATGATTTTTTATAATTTTTTTAATATAATTTTGATATATTAATATAAAAAATAATTTTTAAAAAATAAAAAAATATTTTTATATATTTTCAAAAAAATACTTTAAAAAAACAATTACTACCTCCAAAAACTAATTCAAAATCCAAAGATCACTGTTTTCAGGGCAGATTGCCAAATTGTAATAACTAGATTGGTGGTTAGGTTAAGACCACAAGTGAACTAAATTTTTTTAATAAAAAAATAATTCAACAAATATTGTCCATAAATTTTGCATAAAACTTTGCGCCACGCAGTTAGCTGAGCCAAATCTTCATTAACATAAAAAAGGATGATGAGAAAATGCAAATATTTTTAAAGTAAAAAAATTATGAACTCAGTTGTTCATTAATAAACTTAGTTTATTTACTAATATAAATAAAAAAAAGATAAAGACAATAAATAAATTGAGATAAATAAAAAAAATTAATAATAATTAATTGCAAAAAATAAATACTTGCCAATATTAGAAAAATACAATATTTTTAAAAGGTTTTTATGATTATATTTGATAACAAAACAAATAAATGGGAACTTGATAACCTAATATAATCCAAAATAATTTTTTTAAAAAATTAACTTTTAATAAATTAAATGTTGAAATAAAATAATTAAAATATAAAAAAAAACTCAACTTATATTTACTTGAATTAACCTATTAAATTCATAACCTAGTAACTGGAATAAACTGTCTAAAGCCATGGTTAAGCCTTTTAATTTGAGTAAGCATTGTGATGTTAATCTATAACAAATGTTACGATCAAATATAGAATTGAAATGTGGAAAAGATGTAAATGAATTTCCCGTCTGGGGTTAATAATTCAACAAATTTTTTCCATAGCTTTTGCATAAAATCCTGCAAATTCCTGTCGGTGATGGATTTAAGCCCACTTAGCATTCACATTCTTCTTTTCCATGAAATCTGAGGATGTGTGTTTTTCATATATCATTCATAGTTTCGATGATTAGGCGTAGATGTGTAGACTCTCACTCTACTTGAATCGATTTAAATGGGCCTCTCGCTAGACCTGTGCCTACCACTTTAGTCAGTATTAATTTTATTCGTCTCTTTAGTTACTTCTTGAAAAACATGAAAATCCTTTGACTAAAGAGCAAAGACAAGTCCCTTGAGAGAGACTTAATCCTTTCCTGAAGTCTAATATAAGGTGGTTTTCCTCACAAATATGTGTCCAGATATTATCAAAAGATAGTGGAGATAATGCTCCAGTGCGAAGCGATGACGTCAAAATTGAAAACTGTGTGATATATTATACGCGGTTGGTTGCTTATTTTCCATAATAGAGCTGTGCAATTACCGATCAGAGTAGCGTTCAAATCACTGGATCAAATTTTAAGAAATTTAAGTGAAAAATAAAATGCGATCATCATGAAAGATGTAACAAGGAACTTCAAATTATCC
>Ga0325403_1003547_pt1 | contig 14280 bp, 10 predicted proteins | sample PopdelMetagenome_19_FD_205665 | JGI IMG/M metagenome (GOLD analysis project Ga0325403, IMG submission 205665) | Populus deltoides microbial communities from Bellville, Georgia, United States - Xylem-PdKOR-R4 | ecosystem: Host-associated > Plants > Phyllosphere > Stem > Wood/Secondary xylem...
CTCTTTGTCCTTTCAATTTAAGTACTTCAACTCATCAATCAATTCTTTCATTTATGTGATAGGCCTGCATTTAAGATGAACATTTACCATAAATTAAAGGTATCTTATATTATTAGATACGTTATTGTAAAACATGCTTTAGTTAAGGAGTTATTGATACTTCAAGTGCAAAATGATGATATAAAACCTTGATAAAAATGCACTTTTAAGTACTAATCAGCAACCTTCCATTGATTAAACAAATTATCTATTCAGGGGAATGGGTACTTGTTCTTCACCATCACTTTATTCAATTGACAATAATCAATGAACAAACAAAGTGTGTCATCCTTCTTGTTTTTTTTACAAACAATATCGAAACTCCCCAGGGCGAGTTACTAGGCTGAATGAATCCTTTATCTAACAATTCCTGAAGCTGGACCTTCAGTTCAGCCAATTCCATAGGTGTCATCCTATAAGGAGACTGGGTTATAGGAGGAATTCTTGGAATGGTTTCTATGGAAACTTCAATTTCTCTACGGGAGGTAATCCAGGCAACTCTTTTGGGAATACATCTCGAAACTCCCTCACAACGGGAATACTAGCCAAATCTATACTACCATTTCCAGCTCTCTTACAAGGGCTAACCAAACAGAACAACCCTTCCTCAATAACTTTCTAGCCACCAAGACTGAGATTACACAACTTGGAATATCTTTTCGTTCCCCTTTAACCACTACTCTTTTATCACCTATTCCTTGGATTGTCACTGTCCTGGTGAAACAATCCACTTATACCTTATGTTTACTTAGCCAAGCCATGCCCAGATTCAAGTCAAAATCATATAACTCTAACGGCAAAAGATCTACCCTCAATTCTAACCCTCTAATATATAGTTTTACCCCTCTATAAAAGCTGTCAAATCTCTGGCACCTACATCTGATTTATACTCTTTCCTCTTTTTTTTTTCCTTTTTTTTAGCCTAAGCCCAGCAACCTCAGCATCCTCTTCACCATGGTAAATCATACAACCCATCCCTCTCATACACCCCACGCACTGCACTATGGTGACTGCTCCCCCTGATCTAGAAGCTACACTGGAGGCTCCTACTGCCATTCCTGCTGCTACAGCTCTCACTATATGATCCATAGAAGCAAGATCCTAAAATAGGTTTGTCCCGTCTACCGATGCCACTGATAGAGGTATACTTTCTCTCGCTATGTCTGATACATCGGGCATTGTTACCCCAGCCTAACGAGATAACAAATCATCTCGAAGTCTCACTAACTCGCCTTTTTTAGAGTATACTGATGTTGCAAGTACATGAGAGGAAGTGTTTGTCAAGGGATCCCAATCTAGATCACTTTCATAATAAAGACTCTAATCACTTCCCCGAACTGGGAATAGATCAGTCCTGGCTCCTTGCCTTGTTCTCACTATCCTGAACCACATTTCAAAACCCTATACTCATTCCTATCCCTGGAATAGCAACCTGAGCTTTGATACCAAAATGTAACATCCCTTACTTGGAGATAAAAACAACACTCTTATGTCAACCGAAAACAGAGAATTTTTTTTTCTTATATATATATATATATATATATATATATATATTCATGGTTTTCATATTAAAATTTACTGAAATTTCGACGGAGTCCCCCCTATAGCGGGAGGTCCCAAGTTATCGACATACGACCTGTTTACACTTCTAATATATCGCATCTCCAACTCAATTCAACCCAATCATCGCGGGTCTCAATCCCACAAACATCACCATCCATATCAACCACAATGTGATGATATACATTGTACAACAATTATCATTATGGATGGTTAAAGATATAAACATGCTTAATGGAACATAGTTATTATATAAACTACCGAATTAAATTCATCAATTCAAGTTTAAACATCAATTATACAAATTGAGTTAAATAAAAGTTACAATATTACCAAATATAAGGGTATACTCCCTAGAACCTAAATTACAAAAAAAAAAAAAAACCTAAGCTAGAATCTACTCCTGACGTGCATGTGATGGTCCTGAAAATAAAATACATATTATTGAAATATGAATATCACAATAATATAGCAATACAAATATGCGGCAATTTAAAAAGGCAACATACATTCATATTTTATTCACTTCTCCCTTTTGGTTCTTATTGAAGACTTTTTCTCCTTTAACTACTAAAAACCATTTCCTCTTCTATTATCAACCTACATTCAAGATCTCATAAAACCACCCATGATTATTTCTGCTTAACACATTACCGATACCAATTTCATTGTTATCATCATCTTCCTATAGGAGTCGATGCAAGGTGATCCCCTTACCCGGGATCCTAACATACACTAAATGTATGCTAGTCAATACATCTCGATCCCCTTACCCGGGATCCTAACAAATACTAAATGTATTTTAGTCAATACATGGTGATCCCCTTACCCAAGATCCTAACATACACTAAATGTATGCTAGTTCACACCCCAAATCACACTTCTCATATTTTATTTATCAGCTATAATTTCATCACTTGGCAATTCACAGAACAACCGTTGACCTTGAATACACATACATTAAGAATACTATCCAAATATCAGCATCATTACGCAAACTTTCCTCCTTTCTCCTAATATCCAACATTCAGTAATTTACATCTCACATCAATAAGTTATTAATCATAGAATTAGACTAGAAAGTATAGGTGCGGATCACCTACCTGCAATAGAAGCTCTACTCATGCTCCCCTGTTGCTGTTGTTGCACCACGCCTGTGGTCCCTCCTACAAATCACAGGTTTATCTCATAAATTTTCCTCACTCAAGGATATGTTTTATAATAACCATATCAACAACCAATAAGTCTTTCTTTCAGTCATTTCTTAGTACTTTATGTTTTTCTCATTTCACTCATTATTATTGTCGTTCTTTGTCCAATCCTATTTATCAATCCTTTTTTTATATTTGGACTGTCACTGTCCAACTGTTACTGCCTCATTTTTGAACTGTTACTGTCTGACCTCTCCTCAGATTTTTTAACTATATCTGGAGTTATAGAACTCCAATTTAAGCAAAATTTGTGTCGTTGGAAAGATAAGACATGAGGCTACAAGTTCTATGATTTGAGGAGAACTCATTTCTGCCTTTAAGATAGTCAAAATCGCTCATCAACAAACACTTGGACTATTACTGTCCATTTTTTGAACTGTAACTGTCTGACCTCTCCTCGGATTTTTAACTATATCTGGAGTTATAGAACTCCGATTCAAGCAAAATTTATGTCGTTGGAAAGATAAGACATGAGGCTACAAGTTATATAATTTGAGGAGAACCCAATTCTGCCTCTAAGATAGTCAAAATCGGTCATTAACAAACACTTGGACTGTTACTGTCCAATTGTTACTATCTATTTTTGAACTGTTACTGTCTGACCTCTTCTTAGATTTTTAACTATCTCTGGAGTTAGAGAACTCAAATCTATAATTTAACATCCAGGCATCAATTCATAATCGACTTTATAATAACTCATAAGACCATGTTTAGAATATCTTACCCGATACGAATCAAAGTCTCGATCCCTCATTTTCTTTTTAATGACAGCCGACTCGACCCTCTTCTCTTCTTGTTCAATTTTTTCTTGTTAATCCCTTGCCTACCAGTGTTTATTTTTATCTATAACCCTAAATCTTGGATGGGTTCTTGAAATTTGGTGTTTCTCTCTTAATCTGTAAAAATAGATACCAAAACTCCCTCTTTTCTTTCTTCACGATAGTTGCAGATCTGTTGTTGGTAAGAAGAATAGTATTTATGCTGTATAATTATTCTTATTTGCATTTAGACCCTCTTCTTTTTACCACAACAAATCGTCTACCACTATAAGATTTAACAGTTTTACCGATGGAATTTTTCCATCGGCATAAGACACATATTCCGTCAGTAATTAATTTACCGACAACATCACCGACAGAAATGCTTCGTCGGTGAATCTTTCATCGGTAATTTTTTATCTGTTGGTAATAAAAAAAATTACCCGCTTCATTTCGTCGGTATATCCCTCGGTAATAATATTTTTTTATTACCAATGGATTTACCGACGGATATACCGACGGAAATTCCATCGGTAATTATTTATAAACATTTTTAAAAAAATTCATTTTATAAAATTATAAAATAATTAAATTAACATAAATCAACACTGTATATTATATACTCAAAATGCTTGGGAAAAAAAATCAATTCAAACAAATAAATAAAATGAAAAAAATAAATTCAACTAAAAAAATTCATATGAAAAAAATGAAGTTGCAATTGCTAAAAATTTAAAAATCCTATAAATAAATCAACTAAAAATTAGTCTCATATGAAAAAAAAATCTCACAACAAAATTTATACAATTATTAAAAACAAAAACAATTAAAAATAAAATAAAAAACAAATATAGTGAAAAAAATCATGAAAAAAGAAGAAAAAAATATCACCTTAATGTAGTTGCAAGTGAAGCTAAGGAGAGAGAAAAAATTTCGTAAAGCATATTAATTAAAAAAAACTAAGAGGAAAAAAGAAGAAAGAAGAAGAAGACATACCCGAGCATGGAAGAAAAGAGAAGGAGATGAGGAGAGAAAAGAAAAGAAAGAAATAGATATTAATGTTTTTTACATATAGTGAAGAAGAAAAAGAAGAAGAAGAAGAATTATAAGAAATGAGTATGTTTCTTGTGAAATAAGGGCATTTAGGCTTTTCATTGAGGCGCATTAGCGATGGATTTACCGATGGATAATTGAATATTAATATTTTTTTAATTATTTCATCGGTAATTCCATCGGTAATATTTAATTTAAATTTTCAATTTTGCAAAAAGTTTTCAGAAACCGCCAACAATTACCGATGATTTTTCAATCCGTCGGTGATTCCGTCTGTAATATTTAAATGAAAATTTTAAATCAATTGATTTTTTTCAGAAAACCGTCAAATAACACCGACGACTTTTCAATCCGTCGATGATTTTATCCATAAAGAACAACAATTAACAGTGCAATTGGAAGGTGAACAATTCTGAAGCTCTCTGGAAAATACTTCCGTCGGTGATTCCCTTTGTAATTGACATGATGAACAATGTTTACAGTTTACTAACGGATTTACCAACGGATTTACCGACGAAATAAATTCCGTTGGTAATGCTGTTGGTAAAAATGACACGTCATCATTTTTTTTTGCTTTGTTTTAATTTTTTTCCAACAGTAATTCCCTCGGTATATACCGAGGGAAAATTTCTGTAGGTAAAATCCCTCAGAAATTTACCGACAAAAATATTCCCTTGGTATTTCCGTTTGTATTTATCGATTTTCTAGTAGTGTACCTTGTTCGGATGTCCTTAAACATACAAGAGTTAAGCCAAAAAATAACAATAGAAAATAAAGCAATGGTTATTTAGGAGATCGACAATAAATTATAATTTAAAGATGGAACAACTAAAACGATATCTAAACTCAAGTCATTAGAGAGAGTTACTAATCCTTCCCCTCTAACTAGATTTGAACTGTCATTGACAGTGGAAACAAATTGTTTGAAGGATGGTTTTGATTAATGAGACTTTAGTAGAATCAAATGTCATGTGGTTAAATGCACCAAAATCAATTATTCATGCACTATTAGAAATAGGCGCAGAAACATTAAAAAAACTTACCGCTGTCATATGAAACCTTCCCAGCAGTATTAATTTTGCCATATGTTTCGACAATTGTTGTAGTAGGGGCTGTCATCATTGGGTGCTTCTTTCATGGATCACAATTATGATCCCACCAGTCTGGATATCCCACCAGTTCAAAGCATTTGCTTTTAGTTTGGCCGTTGTGATCACAGTGACTGGATTTGTATTTAGATTTATCAACCCATTCTTCTGATGATTATACCTTATTCTCTCTTGCTGATACTTGCCAAATCGGTTTTGGGCCACCATTGCTGAGGTTTCAAAGTGTTCTGTTTCTCCGTTCATCATTGTACTTCGAATGGATTCACAACAGATTAGTGCATAACACTCTTCTAGTTTAGGAACTGGTTCCTTTCTCAGAATTTCTCCACAGATTTGTTTGAAGTCATCATCTAATCTAGCAAGAAAGATATGCACCCTCTATCGCTGGACTAGTTTTTAGGATTCAACATCTTTCTCACTCTTCATGATCACCTTATCACGGTGATCTAATTTACCAAAGATCTCAGTCAGTTTCCCATAATACACAGATAATGTTCTGCCCCTTTGTTTGGCAGAGAACACCTTCTTGTTTAAGGCAAAGACTTGCAGCTCATCTGTTCCATCATAGAAAGCTTTAGAGAGAGCTTTTCAAATATCATGGGCAATAGGTAAGTGCAGGTATCTCTTCATTATTTCTGGAGTCATAGACATTAAGAGCCATCTCTTGACTTTTTGATTATCTGCATACCATTTTTCGTATCCCTCTTCTTTCTCTGCAAGTGTCTGTGTACCACGAATGAAGGAGAGTTTCTCCTTCTCAGCAATATGCATTTCAATGATTTGAGACCACATGTCATAGTTTGTTTCATTGAGTAGAATCCTTGCATTAAACGAGGATCCTTCAGATTGAATAATAATTGGACCAAGTTTGTTACCAGAAGCTTCAACATCTTGTCTATTCATAGTGGCGTTTGAAAAAAAAAGAAGAAAGAAAGAAATAAGAAGAAGAACCTTTCGGGAGGCTCTAATACTAAGTTTGAATCAAATATTAAGAAGAGTTTATTATTTCTCTTGTTCTTAAATGAAGAATACATGGAAATATATGTAGTACTGGATCAACAAATCTGCCTATAATATTACTCCTATAACAAAGAAAGAAATAATATTGTTCCTATAATCAATCTATCCTACCATATACATTAATACTATAATTAGAAAAGAATCATGCAGAAAAGAAAACCTGCAAAATAGGAAAGAATCATAAAGAATCCTGCAGAGAAGGAAAGAATCATAATATTTCAACATCTTCACTAACAATATTTTTCTAACATTCTCCTATTTGGTCCATATGGCATCACATGAAAAGTGACAGTATCTTTATAGAGTTCAAAATATCTAGTATGTGGAAACACTCACACTTAAGTCAAGAATACAATATATGAATCATAGTGGTCATACTTGATAATGAAGTAATTCCTTCCATGTATTACAATACATTGCATCCTCAAAATAAACACTTAATGAGCAAATAAACTTTTTTAATAAACTTTCAATAAGTCATTTACACTTAACTTTATATATCCCAATAGATATGAAAAATAATATTTTATATGCACAAAACATCACTTTAGTCTCTAAAAATAACATAAAGAAAAATATCTAGACAATCAACTAAAACAAAATGAAGTCAAACATCAAATGGGGTAGCTAGACTTATATTATCCACATGATCTCTATATTGTTTTATCGGCAATACTTTAGTTATAGGATCCACGACCATTAACTCAGTGTTAATATACGCAATAAGCACTTCATGTTCCTTCACTTTCTCTTTTATAATAAGATATTTTATGTCGATATGCTTGTTTTGGCTTCCACTTTTATTACTCTTAGAGAATAACATTGCAGTCAAATTATCACAATATATCTTTATTGGTCATAATATGGAATTGACAACTATAAGACCAAAAATAAAATTTCTTTACTAGATTGTTTATGTCGTTGCTTCATAACATGTAATGAATTCTTCTTTCATAGTAGATGAAGCAGCAATAGTTTGCTTAGTACTTTTCCAAGACACAACTCCTCCAGCAAGAAGAAAAAAATATCCTGAAGTAGACTTTTTTGTATCTACATAACCAGTAAAATTCATGCCTGAATAACTAATCACCTCAAGGTGATTAATATGTTTGAAGTCAACTTGTGGTTCCTTGTAAATACCTAATGACTTTCTTAGCAACTTTCCAATGGTTCATTCTTGGATTACTTTGGAACTTTTCCAATATTCCTACTGCAAATGCCAAATCAGGTCTTGTATAGACTTATGCATACATCAAACTACCAACTATAAATGCACAGGGAATATTACTCATCTGCTCATTTTCCAATATATTTTTTGGGCATTGATTTTTATTGAATTTTTCCCTTTGACAATAGGTTCTATTGAAAGATCATAATTTGACATCCTGAATCTTTCCAAAACTTTTTCAATATAGACTTTTTGAGACAATTCTAAATATTCTTTGAGACCTGTCTCTGTGAATCTTTATACCAATGATATAAAAAGCTTTACTCAAATCCTTCGTATCAAATTTTTTAGAAAGAAATTGCTTTGTCTCATCTAGCAAACCCAAATCACTACTTGTAAGCACAATAACATCTATATATAGGAGAAGAAAGATATATTTTCTCCTACTAAACTTAATATATATAAATTGATCAACAATGTTCTTAACAAAACCATATGAGACTATAACATAGTGAAATTTAATGTACCACTATTGGGAGGCTTGCTTTAGTTTATATATAGATTTCTTTAGCTTACAAAACAAGTGTTTCTTTGTGTTAGCATAAAAACCTTTAGGTTGATTCATATATACCTTTTCTTCTAAATCTCAATTTAGAAATGTTGTTTTCACATTCATCTAATGTAACTCTAAATCAAAATAAGCTACTAATACCATTATTATTCTAAATGAATCCTTCTTATAAACTAGAGAGAAGGTTTCATGGTAATTTATGTCTTTTTTTAGTATAACTCTTAGCTACAAGTCTAGCTTTATATCGCTTGATATTACGAGAAACATCTCTTTTGGTTTTGTAAACCCATTTACAACTTAAGGCTTTAGATCCTTCTTATAATTCGACAACATCCTAAACATGAGTTTTAGACATAGACTCAATTTCTTTCTTTATGGCATTATACCATAGAACAAAGTTTTCTCAATTCATGCATTGTGAAAATGAATTTGGATGATCTTTAGATCTAACATCAAAGTTAGACTCTCGAAGATATACAACATAGTCATTAGAAATTGTTGGTCTCCTTGTTCTTGACGATCTTTTTAATTATTCATTTTTTTCATGTGGGTTTACTTCATCAAGAACTAATTGCTATTGAATTGGTTGCCCTTAAATTGGTTGTTGTTTAAAATTATCTAAATGATTTTCTTGAACAATAACCAATTGTTTTTTTATCTTTATACAACTCAGTTAAATCTTGTGTTTCTTCAAATTCTATCTTTCTAGTAAAATCACTCCCACTAAAATTAAAATCATCAAGAAATTTAGCATTTATTGCCTCTACTATTCTTATAGTATGAGAAGGGTAATAAAACATATATCCTTTATAGTTCACTACATAACCAATGAAATATCTACTAGATGTTCTTGGGTCCAATTTCTTTAATTAAGGATTATAAATCCTTACATCAACAAGATAACCCCATACATGTTTATGATTTAAATCGGGCTTCCATCCATTCCATAATTTAAAAGCTGTCTTAGGTACAACTTTGGATGAAACTCTATTTAAAATATACACAACATTCTTTAGTGCTTCACTCTATAAGGATAATGGTAGATTAAAATTACAAATCATGCTCCTTATTATGTCTATAAGTGTACGGTTCATTCTTTTAGCTACACTATTTTGTTGTGGTGTGTCAAATATTATATATTGTGCAATAATACCTTTGTCTTCAAGGAATTTTGTAAATGGACCCGACATTTATCCTTTTTCTATATACATACCATAATACTCTCCACCTCTATTTGAGTTTACAATCTTTATGGTCTTTTCTTTTTATTTCTCAACCTCAGCCTTATAGGTCTTAAAAGCATCAAAATTTTCAACCTTATCAAATAAGAGATAAAGATACATAAATCAATAATGGTCATCAATAAATGAGATAAAATATCTTTGACCTTTCGAAAATGGAGCATTAAATAGTATACAAATGTTAGTATGTATGATTTCTAAAATTTGTTAGCTTCTCATGGCAGCTTTAGTAGTCTTGTTAGTTTGATTTCCCTTTATGTAATTTACACAAGTACCAAAATCAGTAAAATCAAGAGTGCTTAAAACTTTATCATTCACTAATCTTTTAATTCTTTTAATAGAGATATGAATTAATCTTTTATGCCATAACATAGAGGAATTCTCATCAATTTTGCTCCAATTAATACTGAAATCAACATGTATTGATAAATAGTTGGGATTAAAAATAAGATTTACATCAATTATATATAAACCATCAATTAATGTTTCACCACCAATAAAAACTTTATTTTTTAAAATACTAAAAATGTTTCCAACAAACAAAAATCTATAACCAACGTTATAGAATCTGGAAACTAAAACCAAATTTTTAGAAAATGATGGAACATAGTTAAGAATAATTAGGAAAAAAAAAATCTGGCAATATGATAGCTTCGGAGGTAGAGATGGGAGTATCAACAAGTTTGCAAGAGATCATACCAGCCTAAGTAAGGATGTCAAATGTATATTTATATTGTCATAGCACAAGACCCATACCAGTGGACTAGACCTCAATACCTAAAAAATAATGAACAATTCTGAGTTTAGTAATTGTATAAGGCGTTTAAGCATAAAAGAGTCGCTACCTGTAAGCAGAATATCATCAATATAGACTAGAAGATAACAAATATCAGTACCAACAAAGAAGATAAGTAATGAGATATCAACCTTGGAGGCGCGAAAATCAATTTATAGCTGAAAGTCATTCAGAAAGGAGAGTAGAATCAACAAAACCTGGAAGATATTTCATATGGACCTCTTCATCAAGAACTCCATTGAGAAATATATTATGGATATCAAGTTGATGAATTTTTCAATCACATGAAATCACAATGGAAAAGACTAATTTGACGGTCACCTGCTTGATAACATGACTAAAGGTTACCGTCGTTGTGATTACCTATATTGTTGTTTAGTATGATTATCTACAAGTTACCGTCATTATGGTTTAGGATTTTCTACTAGAAACCATCGTTGTGATTTATTTCAATTATCTAATGGTTATTGCCGTTGCATTTATTAAATAATTAAAAAGAGCAAGGAGGGCAATGTCGTACCTTAAGCTCTTATTTTTAGAGAAGTCAAATTCTACTTCGAATGCTTCTCCAATAACTCCGAAACAATATAATTAGTGTTCTCACCACTAATTAAAAACCAACTTAGAAATTTCCTTACATCCTAAAATTCCAAATTAATATATGCACATCTCAACCATTTGTTATACTACAATTCTTAATTTAATATTCATGTCATAAATTAAATCTTCACTTATGACTTTTACACTACCAATTTCAAACTCTACCAATTAAATCAAACTTGACATATAATATTTATTTTATTTATTTTTTCAAACTTTCACACTTAATTAAACTCAACCTTATTTATTTTCCAATAATACATAAAACACTACAACAACATGATTTAACTAATTTATCACAGCATCCACAATTCATGCTTCAAAACTTTTCTTTACATACCAACAACATACAACACACTCGGAATTTCTTAGTCCAATATTTTTCAAAACATGTCCATCATCAACATCTAGTCATATTTTAACTCCAATTTCATCCCATTATAATAGTTACTTTCATACATCAACTATTAATACAAAAATTACATAATTAGGCCAAATTCCCAAATTCTCCATCCTTAAATTATTTAATTTTGGTCACACTTAGGAAAATTTAAGACAATCAGTTAACATGTATTTCACATATTTTCATCAATTTCCATACTTTACTCTTTACTTAATTAGTTATAAGAGTCTTTACTAAAATAACTTATTCTATATAAATCTCAATTTAGCTCAAACATAATTAAATCATATTTTAAAATATACAAGTCCCAACACACTTTATCCGTATTGATTTCTATCCTAACATCCACAATTTATTCTTCGATTATGTTTATTTTCATACCAAAATGCCACCTTAATAAATTCCTTAACATTTATTTAAACCTTTTTATTTCCTTTTTTGTTCAATTTATATTTTTAGCATCAAAGGTTCGAACATCCTTCCTATACTTTCCAACATATCACATCATATAAATATTTATTAAATCATAATCTATTTCTCAATTACCAATTCTAAAGCATTTATCATAACCCAAGCACATTTTATTTTACAACATCTCATTTATTTATCACTTTCAAATTTCATTTCCCTACACATGCATTCAATTCAATTCCAAATTGTACACAATACATAAACACAAAAAATCAAACCCTTTAAACAAATAACTAAATCAATTTCTTAATAAACCTTAACCAAACTTTCATAATTTAATCAAAACATTTATAATTCTCATTTCATAACATGTAATGCATGATTACTCATATATTCCAAACACATACTTAATTCTCATACACACCTACCACACTCATTTATACAATTTAATCCAAATTCTCAACTTTTATTTATACCAACCATATCATTATTTCTATGTTGTTAAATTAATATTCAAATATCATAATTCCTAAAAATCTTATTTCTATCCTTTACACCAACACACGACAAATTATTTATTATGTTTACATCTATAATTCTATCTTTTTACATCCAAATTTTCAAGCTTCATTTCCCTTGCTTTCCAACCATTTTAGGTTTAATATCTTTCTAATTTATATACAGATTTTTCTATTCTTTTCAACTTTAAACTATCTTCAATTTATCAAATCTTACTTTCATAAAAGATATTTAAACCATTTAAGTCATCTAGTATTTTGACCCCTTTCCAAATTTCACCAACTTACATATTAATTATTCGATTAATATGAAACAACACTAATAAATTCAAGCTTCCTTAATATATACTCCAACATCACATCAGAACAAAACAACAATACATACTCATACATAATTCTCTAACATTCACACGTATCTCTTCCATTATATCCTTATATTTTTTTAATTGTTGTTTTATATAAAAATTTTAACTAACAATACATTTCTTTTGTGGGCTATGGTTTTTGGACGTAATCCAAGATCGATGGAGCTTTTTGTTGAAACTCACATATGAAATGAGAATCATCGGAAAGGGATGCAACAACTTGTAGATAGACAAGCTCAAAAGCTCGTGGTAAGTTGGATTTCAATAATTTTTTTCTTAAGTTATTATTTTAAAAAATTTGCTGATTTTTTTCAGGAAACATATAATACCTGATTGTAGGAGAGATACATGGATGATCCTTCGACCTATCTGGAACTCGATCTAGATTTATTGCTGGTGGTTGGATTGTCTGGTGGACTCGATAGAGATCGGGTTTATAGTATTTCAAACTCTATGGACGAGGATATATATGTGGGCGAGCCATAGTGTATCAACCATTGCTTCCTTGCAATCAGGTTCAAGTTTCCAATCTCTAGTCGCCCAAGCGATTGTAAGAGAACAAATTAAATCTTAGATGCCCTGGCTTAGTGTTTAGAAAGCGCAAATTAGGTCCGAGATGGCCAAACTTAGGTGATTGTACAAGGAGTTATTGTCAAACCTTACTAGTACATATGGTCTACCTCGTCGCCTACTTGGTCCCAACAATATCTGCCTCCGCCTCCTCCTCCTCCTCCTCCTTCTCCTTCAACTATAATTTGTCCACTAGATAAATTGTATTCAATAATATTTTTTAAGTTGATAATAAAATTTTGGTTTTTTATTTTAGTTTCATTCTTTTTTAATTTTTTTCTTGTTTTCTTTATTTTAATTTTTTTAATGTTAAATACAATACAATAGAATTACCAACAAAATTTGAATCACATACGGAATGACTGACGGACTGAGTCCCTCAAAAAGTTCCAAGGAGTTGGAAAAATATTATAGGACCTTGCCACTGAAAATTACAAACAGAATTACTGATAGACTAAGTTCATCAAAAAGTTCCGGAGAGTTTAAAAAAATTACAGGACTTGCCACCAACAATATGTAAATCTGTCACCAAAGAAATGATGCCGGTAAATTTTTTTTGTTTGACATGTTTTTTTTATCTGTAAATCCATTGGTAATTCTATTATAGATAGAATAGAAATCATCGATGATATGTTTTTCGATAACTATCAATTTGGGTGCATTTGTTATTGATCTACAGCTATGCGTTTCAATTAATTTTACAAAATTCAGTATGAACGGACGTGATTTCTTATATGTAAAATTTTCAAAAACCTAACTATTGTTACCTTTTCCTCTGAAAACTCAATAATACAATTTAGAAACAATATTTGACACAAATTCGATATATTTCTTGAGTGATCAATTAAGGTCTGATTTTCTTAAATTTGCAAACACTGAAATTAAAA
>Ga0325403_1003550_pt1 | contig 14275 bp, 13 predicted proteins | sample PopdelMetagenome_19_FD_205665 | JGI IMG/M metagenome (GOLD analysis project Ga0325403, IMG submission 205665) | Populus deltoides microbial communities from Bellville, Georgia, United States - Xylem-PdKOR-R4 | ecosystem: Host-associated > Plants > Phyllosphere > Stem > Wood/Secondary xylem...
AACCCATAGGTTGAATAGACACATGGTAGATTTTTCTTTGGAAAATCAAATTCACATCATCAGAGGGATGGAATTCAGAATCAGGAAGAGAACTATTTCTGTTATGTAAATCAATGCTTATTAAAAAAAAAAAACAAAAACCTCGAAATTGAGTATGATTATCCTCCCAAGGATATGATCCTGTGTTAGCAATGACAATTTCCTGAATCGAATATAGTTTGATCCCTTGCGATTAAAAGGTTCTAGTGCATACTTCGTTAAAAATTAAAAGCCACTCTGTATAACATTTCAACTGAAGTAAATTTGACATTTCCCCCTTTTTTTTTAATTGTAAAAAAGATATTTGAACTCGAATCTTTTTTTTTCAAGGGACAAACAATATTATTGAACTCATTGTCGAGCATGTTTTCACTTGGCAGACGCATCACATATACTATTATTCAATGAAATCCCAGTAGCATTCAATTACTTAAAACAGATCTACCACATAGACCATTAAGAAAAGAAAATGAGAATGATGCTCTATCTTCTTCAACTTCTTTAGAAGGAACGAGAGGAGGTTCAAATATGCTAAAAGCTCTATATGCTGAGATTAGAGCTGAGATAATAAAGCAGGCAAGAGCCAAAACATGGAGAATCACTGTACCTTCACTCTATAGCAAGACTTCCCATAAGAAGAGAGGGCTTCACTCCATCCGACTTCTCTATCACCATTGTAAGCCAGGTATAATATCTCGAAGACCGCGGTCCCAGATGTAACCATCAAGTAAGCTACAAGGAAGTGAAAGAAAGTTCATTGAAATAAATGATTAATTTCCTCGGAAATTTTTTAAACACTGGATTTGGTTAAGGAACTAGAAAGTAAAACCTGGTCAGAGACAAAGAACAGCCAAGCCTTAGTAACAAAGCATCTGATCCATGTGGAGACAGCAGCAAGAAAAGCATAACTAGCACAGATTCCACTAACAAAAAACATGTACCTGCAAAATAATTAATTCTTCCACAATTTATCATCATATAAATACAACATAAACAATAAATAAGGAAGCAAAATGATAATGCTAATTTTAACGAATATTTTGCAGAAATCACTTCTGATAAAATCTCATGAATCGAATAAATGCATACGAGTAATGCTAATTTTATCAAATATCCTTGCCGAAATGACTAATAAGTGGGTATTATTAGAAGATCTCATAAATCCAAAATTGAAACTTTTGCAGGAAGTAATATACGAGGAAGAATATTTCGGTAAGATAAGCATTATCAGGACAAGAAAATGAAAAGAATGCGTCACTTGAGTCCGGTGAGATTGTTGTATTTCAAATCACCATATATATATATATATATATATATATATAAAAGATTAGAATATTGTACTTCTTTTATCAGCATTAGGTAAGGCTCAAGATACTGGCAAAAAAATAAAGGTTCGGGAGTCCTCCAGACAATACCAAGCAAATAAATACCATCATCGCAGCCAGTAGATAAGCAAACCCCACTGCTTCTCACTCGTCCCACCTGCTGCAGTTCCAATGCCTCTTCACATTCTTTCCATGCATTTCCTTTTCATACCAGAAGCCCGATAGCAGTATGTCTGTCCCTATACAAGCACCGGTCTTATTTCAAAACGATCTTCTCTCTCTCTTCCCCTAGTTTCCCTGCAGGGTTAAATTTTTTATTTCTTACTCGTAGCTCAAGTAGATTTTGAGTCTCTCAAGAGATATGGCTCTTATGCTCAAGCTCTTGGATTGTTCTCTTAGGCTCCCTGTAATCCCTCTTAGTGTTGCAACCATGTGGTTAACTGTTACCAATTAGCAGGAAAATAGCAGCTATGGTGATTTTAAACAATTTCTTAACCTACCTCTACCCTATTGACTGACATAACGAGTTTCAAGAGTTGTCATTTTCAAAACAACCTGAGCACCTGTCTTTTAAACTTCAGAGCATGTAAATTGTAAACTGCACTGATTCTGGTGACCGGTGAATCAAATGAGATGGTGCACGTGACAAGCATTTTGAAGATGCAAAGTTAACGACTCAGCATCAATAATAGAATTCAAACGATGAATTATTTTATCATAATCTACAAACAATCATGGAAAACTCTATAAATTCAATAAAAAACCTGCTATTTTATGAAACCAAAGGTAGCAAATCCTAGCCAAATCTCAGCACTCATTCAGGAGTTTCATTGGCCACGGCAAACTGACAAAAATGGCTTCTCCGAGCACATAAAGAATAAATAAGATGTCCTAAAATTGTATTGCACCTGTCTCTACTCTCCTCTCCAAAACAGAGCAGAACCCAGTGGCTAGAAATTCTTTCCCAACTCATCTCTCGTTACTTTCTGGCATACACAGGTTCCTCTACGTCCATCCTTAAACTGTCTCTTGCCATCCATTTGCTTCCTCTTGCGATAGGAAGAAAAGCTATTTTCAGAATTCTGCTCTCCCAAAAACATTCGCCCTTCTCCACAACTGTGTTGAGCCTCCTAGATGCTCTCAACAAACTCGAAAATTCCACCACAACTCCAATCAAATGAAGGGAGATAACCAAACGGCTTCCGTGAAGTCCACCATCCATTGCATTGAAAAATATTCCCAATCCATTCTCTATTTCTCGAGCCATACGAGATCTTTTTCTACAATCCACCATACAAATAGAAAGGCAGCAGAAGACCACTACACCCAGAAGAAATTGAATGCAACAACAAGAAAGTGATGGCGACAGAGAGGAAACTATCAAAATGATGATTCCTTTATAATGAAACTATAATCTTTTCAACTATGTGAAATTGTGAATTCTACAGTACAAAAGAAAAAAAATGGAAAGAAATGTAAAAAAGACAACAGAAAAGGAACGAAACAAAGAATGACAAGGCTGGATAAAAAGGGGGCTGAAAACCTGATCTATTAAGTAACTTCTTCGCAAAACATAAGCTAAAACCTATCCTTTCATCAGTGTATCCTGTGTATATTTCTATAATTCCTAGTTTCAGATCTTCATCAACATTTTACAGTGAACAAGCACCCAGAACAACTTGTCCAGGATTGTCATGCAACCCAGCACACCATCTACAGACTTGACTCCTTCCCCATTCCTGGGGTGTCAATCAGCAAAACTGGCCTCAATTATCTCTTCAGCAGAACTAATTCTATCAAACTGACAGCTATCTTTAAGAAAAAGACATCAACCAACTTCAATACCCCTCTCTCTAGCTTTTTGGATAACAGTGCTTACATATCCTCTACTCTTTGATAGATTATAATAGCAACTCCATAGCTTCATAGAGAATGGATGTGCAGATAAAGCTTTCTTGTAAAACCTGTCAGAAATTAACTCGACACCAGAAATATCACCCAAAATACCTGCAGCTTCAACCCACACAAATTCTGGTGGCACTGGAATAGCATGAAAGATTGCATCGACCAAGATTGAGCACACCCAGTATAGAACACTGTCAGAAGTAACATTAATATAGCTGTAGCCTCTGCACAAGAGCTTGCAAACAGAAAGAGCTATTGGGTAGTTGGATGGCACCATCTCTAAGATGGCTTCAACAAAATCCACCAATTCCTTTGGTTGGTTTGACTTTGGGGGTAAAAGAGAGGGGCCATACCACACTTCAAGAACAAGATTCACCAAAGAAAAGTCAGATGAAACCGGACTCAATATGCTACTGATTAGCTGCTGAACTTTTGGCTTCTCAATGTTGTCAATGAATCGTCTAGATAATGGTTCACAAACTGGGAGAGCTTGGGTATCATTCAAATAACCATTCAAAATTCTCAGTTTTTCACTGACAGGAGCATCCTTCCTTAATTTTGGCTCATGGTTTAGCAAGAACACAGCATGCTCTGATAAGCAATGTTTGATGTACTCTGGAGGTGCAGCCTTCAGTGCTCTGTCAATGGCAACATGAGCTTCAACGTGGTCTTTGTGCAATAATTTAGCAAGAGATAGATTAATTAATCCAAACATCATATCCATCTGATTAGAGTTGGGTATCAGAAAGTCTGGATTTGATGCTGAAGCTGATTCCAGTGATCCAAGTGAGCTATTACCATCCACCACATCCAAAATCTCATTTTGAGGATATTGAACTTTTGAAACGGAGTTAAACCAGCGGACAGTGAGTTCTTTTGCAAAATCAGGATCTTCTTCTTGGAGGGCACACTCAATATACTGATTCCAGATACAATGAATTCCAGGGACTTCTTTTGGCCAATTACTAATGGCTTCCTCAAACCCTTCAAAGCTCACACTGCCCAAGCCATTTTTTTTAAGCCTTGCTGACAGGAGAACAAGTTCTACACAGGACGGGTACAACTTCGTATACTTGCCCAACAAATTCTGACAGCAAGCTAAGCCATCAAAAACTAGTGTACACCTAATATGGCTGAGAGCAAACTGTTGGGCCATTCTGCCATTTTTGTCACTTTCAAGTGATTCACTGTTGACAGACATTTCAACAGAATCCACTGCCATCTCAACTAGCTTAACAGCCCTCTGCTTCTCTTCATTTGGTAAGTGAACATAAGGCCATTCAATTGCAAGGAGTTCTTTGTCACATTCAAAACATTGTACAATAGCATCAGGTAACTTCCTGTAAATAACTAAGTACACACAACAAACCCAGAAGATATATTTGTCAGAATTTGTTAAGCATGCGAGGATATCAGAGAGCAACAGAAAGTGAGGCTCATCTGAGTTAGCTGCCACAGGGAAGAGTCCTTGGATTTTCTGAATAGCCTTGCCAACATTCCCAGACATGCACAAACAATCCATCATCTGTAAGAACAAATCTAAGATGCATGCACTAGCATACATATTGCCCTTATCAAAAGCAGATGCCTGGCGACAAAGCGCTGTGAGAGCAGCATTATATGCTACCATTCGATCATCAAGATGTATACGACTGTTGATGTACATGAGCCAAAGTCCATAAGATCTTTCGTTGTTTTTAACCTGAAGGACAAGAGGAAAAGGGTTTCCATACAAAAGTTTGCATTCTGTCAAGTAAAAGGAAGAGAGAGGAAGGGATTTAAAAGACAAGAAGAAAATATGACCCGGTTTTAAACAATGACAATATTGAATAGCAGGCACATTCACATAGAACAAAGGCATAAGCACGTACACTAATCCAACCAAGCCCACATCTGATCTGTTTTCATAACGGAAACTTGATGGAAAGAAGGTTCCCTGATGGAAAAAAATAGCTGAATTTTAAAAACTGCTCCCCTCTTTTTTTGAAAACTTCAACCATCAAAAATGACTCGAAAAGAAAGTAATTGGTAGAATTTCAGCCAGATTAGGCTAGTGAAATCATCTAATTACAAAAGTTTGGAAAATTCTTTTACTTCGATAGGAACTTGCACGTGCAAAACAGGAAGCTATGAATAAAACTTGACTTGCAGCTCTGCATAGTCAAAGCTGCTTTTCACTTCTATGAAATAGATTTGTACTACTGAAAGCATGGAACTGTAGCTTAATTATAATCGCAAATCCAGAAAGCGTTTGACCAGTCTCAGAATCTCAGTTTCAAGAGCAATTTTGTGGAGAATGGTTAGGTCTAGTTCCTAAATTTTTATAACATACCGCATAGGAGAACATGTCATCCTTCCCAATTGACTCAATGTTGCTGTAGTAAATGAGCAGATATATCATCCACAGAGCTTCGGATGTTGGATCAGCCTCAATTGCTCGTGACAGCATGGAGAGAGGCTGTAGAACAAAGTATTAGGACGGTAATTAGAAGTTTCTGAACAACAAGTAAAAACTGAAACCACATACTTTACCTTCTTCATACCCTCCAGCTTGTAAACCTCCTGACAGAGAAAAAGAAGAGCCATTTCAAGGGACTGCAAACTGCTGGCTAATGCTTGATTGAGATGATTCTAAGTATACATCAAGCAGGAAGAACAACATAAATGAGAGGATGAACCAAGAAGAAAACAGCAAAAGACTACACTGGTAAAACATAAAGCAAATACGGCAATATGTAAAATATGATGTGGATAAGGAAATATGTAATGGAGGCAGAACTATGCAAGCATAATATATGCTGCACAGAATTATAATTGTTTCAGAAACAACAATAATGAGAATAGAATTGACAACAGGAATCTTTTATATGGGCTGCCTTCCCTTCTTCCTTTCACTAGATCAAGAGAGGAGAGAGATTCCTTAGCGACAAGGTTTAGGATGCAACGAAACAGAAATAAATGCCTGTGACTTAATGTCGTAATTGGAAAATAGAACACAAACACACCAATCAGAGGTGGACAGTAAACCAAATCTTCACACTTGCATGCTACATTCTTAAAAGAAAGTTCAAATAGACAGCGCAAGATAGCAAAGTCTCCATCACGAAACATTTGAATCAAACAAAGAAGAGACACAATTCACTAAGCAAATTTTCATAACTCAACCAAAATAATGTGAAGGATAGGGAAACACATGACAACATGAGTTTTGACAATACATGTACTATAAGATCTATGAATAAAACACCACAAAAATATATTCCCACCAATGGCTTATACTTAATTGAAGAGAATACTGAGACAAAGTGACTGCTGAGCATTAATGTTACTGAAAAAATATCTTGGCAACGCAACAAAAGCAAACAATCAAAGATAAACATTATGCCAGGAATACAGAAAACAGTAATAAACAGACCACTGTGTTCTCTCTACTCTGAAAGTATGATGTCTGTCTATTCCAACTCCCATGGACCTCGATACGGCCATCATCAGCACGGATAGAAAGCTGATCAGCAAGCAAATCTTTTTGAAAGAAACTTGATAAAGCTAAGCAAAGACTGAACTGTATTTGCCAGCATTGCCCATTTCTCCGTGCAATGACAGATTTATATGAATCGGATTTTAAAACATCCAAGCCAACAAGATAAGTTGGTGGATTCAATACACTGTGACACTTGGAAAGTTTTGTTCCACCTTTACATTTTTGTTCATGCAGTGTTAATCCAACCTGATAATCTGCACAAGCATTGTTTTACAGTTGTAAGCAGCAATTCAAACTATTCAGAATTGTCAAAGGAGTAGTCATACCTGCACTATCAGAATCATCATGCTGATTTGGATGCACATTTTGATCAGAGAAGTCCCTAACATGTTGCCAAGGACATTCATCATTGTTGCATTTTCCTCGAAGCTCATACATGCATAGTGGCCAAAATGGGTCAACCGCCACATTGTGGGTAAAAGTCCCAATTTCAGTTCCACGTATACCCCTTATAATCTCCTCCTTTGACTTTGCTATCACGTTGTCACACTGGATTTCCTCAGTGTCCATAAAACCATCCTCTACAATGAAATCGCCACAGGTATCATTTTGTTGGTTTTTTCCACATTGTGATTCTATCAAAGTCATTGGGTGCATAGCTTTCATTTGAGCAAATGCACTCCTCAATACTAAAAGAGGTGAAGAAATGACAGAAGTTGTCAGCTGATGACCTCCAGTGGAATCGTCCTTGGAATCAGCAGCAGAATGAAAATTCTTTTCATGGCTCTGAATCTGGACAGGAAGCTCAGATATACTTCTTTCAGGCTTATCATTGCCTGTATAGAAGGAAAAATTACTGAAAGTTTTCAAGAAAGAAAAGGAACAATAAAATGAAACAAGAACCATATAGAATAAAATATCTACATACTCAAATTACTTTACCGCCAACCATATTAAGTCTATCGCTTCCCTTTATACGTGTTCCAATTTGCATGTCCACAATGAAAAGGTCATAAACTCTTTATAACATTCCACTGTGTTGTAATTATTTAAGAATCATATTCTCCTTCCTAAAGAGCATAAATTTTGGAAAACAACGGTAGAAGATTTTTTCCAGTTATTGCTAACTGCTAAAAACTCGAATTAAAATGAAATGTGGCATTCCTCAATGGACAGAATCTTCAAATTCTCAGAATTCCTCTACTCATTTAAGTTTGCCCAGTAATTTCAAACTAGAAGCAGTTTTCATCAATATTCAGTGCTACAAGTTTGAAACAGTTCTCATCAATATTCAGTGCTACATGCAAAGAATATAGAGCAATATCGTTAAATAGCACGATCAAGTTATCATATTCGCAAATGCTAAATTATACTAATATGTTTCAGGTTCAGCTAGTTACAAGACTCCCAGTAAACCAAGCACATACTAGGGGACACAGGAAAGTATTATAGCAAGAAACAGAATTTGACATGACCAAAAGGCATTTGTTTTACAAAATGAGTCATTTGAATCTATTTGCTAAACAAGTTCACTAGGAAAGACTGAATTTTACATTAACATATGCAGTAAGTTGCAAGAACAACATTTATCATATTTGTGTGTGCATGAGCATGGAAATTGCCACATACGAAGATAAATGTGGCAAAAAAGCCAAAACAACCATACAATTGCACAAATATCAATGTCAGCAACTGGGATAATTGATCAGCTCGACATTCGGCGTGGTTCCAAAAGCAAAATACTTCAAGACCAAAAAACTACTTAAAATCTATTTCTACCGAGAGAAAATTACCTTCAAGGTCATAATCTCGATCCTTTTCTGTCTCTGACAATGGTATACTGCCATTGCTTCCCTGGGTTCTTTCACTTCTGTTGTCAATTTCAATCCCTGGTTCATCTGCAGGCTCCATGTTGGATGAACCACCATTCTTTGAAAAGGTTCTGATTGGTAGACGAGCAAATAGTTTGGATCTTAATTTTGCTTCAAGAATCAAAGAATCCTGAGGGCCATCAACATAAAAATCTTTGTTTGGATGACAATCTGTGTGGCTTTCCCTTCCCAAAGAATTTTGATCTCTTTGCTGAATTTTGAAGATAGGTTGATCAGTCTCATGGTCCAATGGAAACGTCTCTTCATCTTCCCCAGCTGAAATATTAGAATCATTGGATTGAGAGCTTACTCCATTTGCAGCAATCAGGCTGTTGCGGGGCAATGGCTCTGATGTACTAGCATCAGGTTCACTGCATGGCTCGGATCCCAAACTATGGCCATTTACATGCTGATAAAGTGAATTTGAGGGAGCACCAGTGACTGAATCATACCCTGGCTGATTACAACCATCATACTCAGGCTGCATCTGATCGCTTGATGAGGGTATTAAATCCACATTTCTAGATACATTATTTTCACGGTCCATCCCAATGCCACCATGTTCATGCTGCCTGGAGGGAAAAAACAAACTGGAATCATTCACAATGAGAGATCGAAAGTGAGATGAGTGCAGTTCCCTCTTGCGATAAAGTTCTGTACATCTAGAATTAGCCTCAATCAAAGCTCTCTGTGCTTTTCGATAAGCTTTAAGAGCATTTCTTTCTTCAATTTCACATTTGTGTCTGTGCTCTTGTTCTTCTTCCAGCTCCCTGTCTAAGGATTCCTCCATTTCAACTAACAACTGAATATCTATACTGTTATGTTCTGCCACATTTACAGTTCCCAGACAATTCCAAGGGTTTAAATTCAGAGATGCCTGTGAACAAGAATAAATGCAAGTCCAACAAAATAAGAGGAGGCAGAGAAGGCAGGAGGAGTTCAAGAAACTTTAACATGATAAATCAAAGGCGATCATTTTAACATTTGATACAGGTAACATACTTGACAGGACAGCTTATCACCAGATATGCCTTGCAAGTGCTCACAGCTGTTTATTAAATTCTGTCCACTAGTTGATGTCTTTAACAAACAAGCTGGTGGCTGGGTTCCGCAATTCTTGACAGGATTCAAGTCAACACTCTTCTGGAAGTTACTTTAATATCAGTACAGGAATGAGGGTAGCCCCAGAGGCAAAATTTGCATCCATAATTACACAAGGGAAACAGGAAATAAAATAGTTCAACAACAGAAAGGGAGAAATTGTGATGAAAACAACACCAAGTCAACTAATTTCTCATTGTTAACTTACTCTCTTCTTCGATAAAGTACTAGCATTTGCATTAGTCAGCAGTGGGGTCTGGTTCAATACCACACAAGGATCCATCTGCATTCTGCTTGTGTCAGGCTGACTGGAATTATTATTGATGTGAGAAGCTGTGACACATAAAAATGTTGATTAAAGTAAATGATAGATTACACCATGGAACAATATTTAAGAAAAATAACAAAGCTTCCTTGATCTTTCAACCCACCAGGTAGCTTTGCTGATGAAATATCCACCCTCCTATCTTGCCTCTCCCATTTAACTACACTCGACTCCGTTCTTTTTGTCGGTCTTTCTTTCTTGCTACAATTACCCATATTTCTATCCTGCAAACTACTGTTCTCCAGCGCTTGATCTTTTGACGGTAAATTAGATTTCTCTACAAGCATCTTTTGTTGGCCATCTGAATTTAAGTGTTTAGAATTAGATCCGTCAGGTTTTATGCGTTTCCTGTCTGGTTCTTCTGGTGCTAATTGCCCAACTTCAGAAGAAGCTGCATTAGATTTCCTGGTCACACTACTGGAAATGTTCATACACTTGTCAGAAACTGAACCTGATTCCTTGTTTTGTGTAGCTGCCTTAAGCTTCAGTTCCCTTTCCCGAAGTGCAATCTGCTGCCTCAAGTCCTGAACCTTAGTGCTTTTCAAATCCACACCTTGCTCAATACCATGCTCTTGGCTTGCTAGATTTCTTTTGATGGAATTAATATTTTTTACTTGAGAACCTTGCCCAACAGACGAGGAGTCAGCACCCTTGGAATTGGCAACTCCATTTATCTTTGTCATTGACAAGTTAAATGTGCGACTCATTGATGATTTCTTGGGAATACTGTTCACATTTCTAGAAGTCTGCAGCGACATGCTTGATTTTGCCGGTAAAATGGAGGGCAGCCTTCCATTTCCATTAACCACGGTTGTATTGGGTTTAGTTTTTAAAGGCTTGTCATCTCTATCTTCAGATTCACTCCCACTTTCATCATCTGAAAATCTTATCACTAAGTTATCATTAGCCCCTGAAGATGCACAATTTCCAGGATTAGCAGATATATGTGGCACCCTATTCTTCTCAAAGCTCTTGTTATTATTTGGTTGTGATGTTTGGAGATTCGGATCAACATATCTTGCGGGATTAGTGCTAAAAATGGCCTTGCCTGTGGAGGAGATATGGCTGCATTAAGAAGCACTCTACAGCAGGATGTATTGTCCTTACCATCAATTAAATACATCACCAATTCTTTCTAACACACAAATGTTGCAGACAGGTAAAAGTTGGCAGAACAAAGTAGTAGGGAAATCCACATGTGACTGAGTTACAAAACAACATAAATGACATTTATGCATCATAGAAATTAGATTGCATGGAGTGCATGACTTAAGTAGGTCGAGGTCCTCGTCTATGTGTGATAAATCAATAGCATTTTGTGATTTTAGATCCCTCTCATTCGGTAAAAAAAAAGAAGAAGAATTCTTTGATTATTAATTGGCGGGAAAATATTAAACTTCAAACTTTTTTTAAATGGTATCTGATAGGCATTGATAATCTTTGAAAAGCTGAGAATATATGCTTTTGTGTAAAGATATGTACAGGTATCTTTATACGCTTTGGAGTCAATTGGCAATGGGGTAAATGATATATTATTTTTCATCATAGATGTGCCAATTGAGAAAACTTCCTTAGCATGGAAGGCTACATGTAAATATAGTCATATATAAGTATCATGAACGTAATGTTCAGAGCAAGTGGCAAAAACTAGCTATTGATGCATCAGCTAACAGATCAAAACAGAAGTGAGAAACAGCACTCTTCGTGAAAGATTCACAAGATAAAGTATTATTAAAACATAAATCCAAACACAAACAATGAGAACTTGGCAGCTGGGAAATATATATAGGAAACCAAGTTCCTGCAATCAGATGGGAAGCTGGACTTACCAGCCCGATTGGATAAAATGAATTTGTTCATCGGATGAAACGGAATGGTCCTTGCGGAAGCAGGTGTGTTAAAAGCATCAGCAAACAGTGCAGAAGAGCAAACAGGATTTTGCTGCGAGAAAGAAAATCAAAATTCATTTTAACAAGTTCCACTAGAAAAGAAAAGGTTGAGCCACTAGAACTTCATTCATACGGCCAACGTTGCAAATGTAAACACATTCAATTGATGGAAACTGCTGTAGTAACTTCAAAATAAATAAAAAATGTGTTGAACAAAAAGCAAATCCCATGATAATCATAAGTGCCCTAATTGCACTTCGCAGAGCTGTAGTGGAATGCGGTAACAAAATAAAGTGATTGAAAAATAAAGTGATCTGTAATTATTCAATTCTCCCTGAGTTGATACTCTCCCTCTCACACTTACAAGAACACATGTACGTGAGCAAGGGAACACCAAATCAATGAGAATAATTCCACATAGAAGGCCATGTGATTCTACTTCATAAAATCAGTTTTTAACAAAACAAAAAGGACATGTATGGCAAAATCAATGACCACATAATACAGGTAGAATACAGCGATCTACGGACAGATTCATTTTGGTAAGATGGAATATTCAGATCTCCCAATGTTGATGCTCTCTGCCTCCCGCACAAACACTTGAGACCTAGAAATGGTTAATTTGATGGAGCCAACAAATATATGCAAAAGGAAGTATCAACTCCGCAAAACCATTAAAGCCTGAGGCATCATTGCGACTGCATATAACAAACTGAAAAACCTAATTATAAACCATCTATATGCATTGCTGAAACACTGCACAAGCGAAATCAAATAGACTTGTAAATGAGTAAATCTTAGGTTTCTCTTCATGTAGTAAATTGCAGTCAACTAAACCCTGAGACAAGTTGCCGACTCAAAGGAAGCAGCTCGTAATTAGAACACAAACTGACAAATCCGTCAGTAAAATAATTTCCTTTCCTTTTCCTCTGCTTTCTCATCGACCAAACAGAAGCCTGATCTATTGCAAACAAAAGTAGCACCTAATTTATATCAGCTAACAGATGCAGCTAAAAATTGACACAACAAACTGAAACAGCGAATTTCTCATCGGGAATTGAAAATTTAAAAAAAAAAAGGAAAACAAAACAAGGCATGAGAAGTACGGTGAGCAAACAAATTCATTATCATTTCACTTACTTCGACTGTTTTCTCGGCAATCAAACAGATAAAGAAAAATGCATTGAAAACAGAAAAGAGTTAGGGTTTCTTAGGGAGGCAATACGTCGTCGTTGGATGAAGAAGAGACCTCTCCTTCTTCTCTTGTTTTGGTCGCGAACTCTGGTTGACTAGGGTTATTTGACGCCATTGATTTAGTCTTTGTATTATTAAATAATATTATTCTCCGTTATCTCTTTCTCGCTCTAGGAACCCTCTTCTTTTTTTAATGATTCTCACTCTCTAGAAAAATCGACGTTTTGATGGGCCATGTTGAAAGATAGAGAGGGGAGAGAGAGAGAGAGAGAGAGAGAGAGAGAGATTGGCAGTGAGGGGGACATTGGAAGAGGAAATCGAGAAAACGAACTTGAGGGCGGCCTGATGTGATGAGTGCGTGGCTTGCTGAAGTGACGAAGATGTTCTTGTTGTGTAGAAGAATTACGGGATCTGTCCTTGCTTTACTTGTTGCCGTCCCTGATACGGACTACGGAGGGCAGGTTGGGTTTGGTGTGCGTGTGTGCTAATTTTTTGAAGAGAAAAAATCCACGTGTAGTTGACACGTGGAATATACGTTAAGTTTGTCCTGAGTCCTGACGGGGTTAAAAGTACATGGTAAACCAGAAGGTGAGGCGGTAAGTTTAGAAAGAGGAACGTGGTGAGTTCTTTCCATGAACAGCACAGAGGAGGGGGGGGAATCCACGCTAGCGCAGTTATATTAAAGACGGTGTTTCAAATTGTTTTTTTTTTTAGGTATTCTAAAATTAATTTTATTTAAAAATTTATTGAGTTAATATTTTTTTAAGTGTTATGTAATAATTTTGATTTGTCAATATTAAAAACTAAAAAATAAATTATTTTAATATATTTTTAAATTAAAAATATTTGATACCACAATATCAAACACATAATAAAACTTTAGCAACTTGAAATAACATCTATATATAAATTATTTTTTTAACTAAAAACCTTTTCGTGCTGAAAAAACTCCCAGTTGAAAACATTAATGAGATTTTTTTTTTTGTTTGGAGTTAAGTGAGATTATAAATTATGCTGTTTATTTGGGTAAATTGCAATGATCATGTTCGAATTTTATAGTGGTTTTAGCTGGATTTTGTTTTTAAACAGAGGAGATTTTATTCTTCAAAGCTGAATTATGACTACAGAGCACATATACAGGTAAA
>Ga0325403_1003551_pt1 | contig 14269 bp, 6 predicted proteins | sample PopdelMetagenome_19_FD_205665 | JGI IMG/M metagenome (GOLD analysis project Ga0325403, IMG submission 205665) | Populus deltoides microbial communities from Bellville, Georgia, United States - Xylem-PdKOR-R4 | ecosystem: Host-associated > Plants > Phyllosphere > Stem > Wood/Secondary xylem...
GATTGTGTGATTAAAGAGATTTGTTTATTTAATTATTACATTTAAGCACAACATCTATAAATATACTAAATTAATGTGAGGGTTGCGTCTTTAAGAAATTCAATTAATATGTACACGAAAATAATTTAAAAAAATAAATTAAATATAAAATATAGCAAAAATATAATACAATATTACCGTGTTTTTTAGCAAAAATAAATTATAGAAAAACATGATACTATAGCATTGACTTAATTGGATTTAATAAAACTGGATAATTTAATAATTTGATTTAAATTATATACAATGATAGACAAACTGTAAATAAAACATCTGGTAACAATCAACAAAACAAAATGAACCAATAATATTACAATCAGGAGCAAAAATGAATCACAGGAAACTCACCGCCACTTCATTGTGAACATCACTTACCACAAATAAAAAACACTTGTTAAAACGGTTTGAATCTGACTATAAAATTATGGACAATGACATAAAAAAAAGTTGTATGGATCGCTAAAATAACAACCCTGAATATGAAATCCAACAAAACAAAATGACTTGAGAATCCGTTTACATTAAATAAATTAATTTTATTTAATTCAATAGTAAAATTTTATTTAAAAAACTATAACAAGGAATAGCAAATAAAAAAGCCTTAGGTAACCTAATTAAATGATAAAAAATAATAAAACCAAGGTCATAGAAAAACATGCATAAAAAAAAACTCAATCTCCAACTAGATAAATATTGAAAGATGAAATTTAAAAAACATTAGCTTTTAAAATAATAAAAAGAAAGAAAGAAAGAAAAAAGCAATCTTAGGAAAACCTTATGGAGCCATAATTTTCAAAGCCTATAACCCGTAAAATCTTAGACATGAACTAAATAAAGGTTATATCCAAACCAATTAAACGTTGAAAAATAAAATCGGGTAAAAAAAATCTAATTTTAAATTTTTTTTAAAAAATAATAATTAAAAGAATAATGATTAAATCTATTAGGAAAAAAATTAAGGATGGGTGAAATTGAAAAAAAAATATAATTCTAAAAATTATCCCAGCCTAGAAAGAATAACAATTAAAAGATTAGGGACCATATTTGACAAGATAAAATTTTAATAGGGATGAAATTAAAACAAAAAAATTCAATGAATTATTTTAAAAAAACTAGAACCAAAAGCAAAGGGAATAAATAAAAAAGAAATAAAAGCTTGGGAGCTGACTTGGAAAATCGGGTGGGAGGGCGCAAAAACCAAGAAAGAAAAAAAAATTTGGTTGCCGATTACAAACCGAAAACCCTATTGCTTCAATCAGCCGCACATGCAGTTAAAAAACGACACAGCAACCGACACATTGACATGTCCCAGCATGAGCCAACTTCTTTTATTTTTTATTTTTACAAATACTTAAATAACCCCACTCCAAATCATTAATTAAAAAAAGAATGAAATGACACAAGTACCCTCTAATCCAAGGGTTAAATTATGTGTCATCAAGGGCACAAATGTATTTTACCATGCAACATAATTGGATGTTACAAAATGGCCCTCCATCTGTTTGTTTGTTTGTTTGTTTCTTTTTTTTTTTTTGCTTTCGATAATAAGTAGGTATTTTTACTGTGCACTAAGGACGTTAAAATACAAAACACCCTCGTGATAAGAAAAAAAAAAAACCAAAAGTTCTTAAAAAGCAGTGTTGTAGTTTAAAAGCATAAAAAAACAAATTACCCGTCTTGCCCCCACTCAATCTCAGAACACTAAAATTATCAAGCATAAGCCCAAAAGGTTCATAACTAAAATGCCCCACCAAGACAGATTTAGATTGTGTTTAGAAATACTGTGAAACAATGCTTATAAGAAATTTAATTGTTTTTTTATATATTTTTAAATTGTTTTGATGTATTAATATTAAAAATAAATTAAAAAAATATTTTAACATTTTTTTAAAAATACTTTTAAAAAACAACCTTTACTATTTTCAAATATTTTTAACAGAATAATTGAGAGAGAGAAAAAAAAGAATAACAAGCAAGACCACAACCACACCTCCCACCCTGCAGCAAGAGTTGCCTTCTCCAAATCCTGAAGTGGCTGGTCAAAATCCTGACAAAAAAAGATCTTCAGTTCTAATGGCACTACCATCATCAAAACTAGAGGTTGCTTGAACGGATAAGTTCAAAAAGAAAACATCCATGCATGCTGGTTTGAACGCTGCCTCATTCGTGGGCACGGAAAGGAAGATATTTTTTGCAATAACTTACGTCCATTAACTTTTTATCCAGGTAATAAACAAATGGGAGGAGTCGAAATATTTCACAACACCGTCAAGGACAACCAGAGTTCACAACAATCCTAGACCCAAACAAAAGGTGCCTGAGCTTGCTGTTTACAAAATCTCACCTACAAAATCGCTGAAAGAGAAGAAATATTAAAGACACTTCAGCTTTGAAACCGTGAGATCTCCAGCAATTAATTTTCAACGATAGCATTCTCCTTCAAATAGCTTGCTCCACTTCTGCTGATTCTTGAATGTGAAAACAGATTAATAGAACTGAATGGAGGGCGTGCTATTGCATATGACCAGGTCTGTAAGGAGGCATTGCAGGAGCATGTGGCAGGCCACCGTGGTTGGGCATCTGCATCATTCCGTGACCCATTTGAGGTGGCATGGTTCCAGGTGGCAAGTAAGGATTATTATTCATTTGGGCAGGCATAGAATGGGGTACCGGTGGACCACCTGTGGCCCATCCAGCAGAAGGCTGAGGCATCATCTGATGATGCTGAGCTCCAGGGTATGTATGTGCAGGAGGACCATGTGTTGCAACTGGCTGCTGCCCCAGAATTGAAGGCTGCGGGTTCATCATTACAGTGTTGGGAATTGTGTAGTCTCTGCTCCTATCATTATTGACCTGTAATCCACATATCAAATTTTGAATACATTACAAAAAGTCTTCAAATATCTCTAGAATCAGTCTTTCTCAGTTCTTTCAAAAGTATTGAAACAATTACACTGCAGAGCGTTCTTGAGTTTATAAGAATGTACAGTACCATTGTGAGCAGAGAAAAAAAAACTTGATTCTCAATGCATGTCTGGTTACCTTTATACTGAGATCACTATGGCGCGAGTATGAGAGGTGAAGTTTGCAAAACCCTCCATCATAGATGCAGTGTCCTTCCAACGCTTCTTTGGCAACAACAGCTGTCTGAACATCTGCAACCCATGGCACCATGGAAACAGCTATTTAGTATCTTCAGAATTCCGAATTACAAGCGCAGAATAACAATAAATCTGCAAGTCATTCTTGTTAAGATCATATTAGATGATGAACTTATTACTTATTCTGGGTTCCAACTCTGGCAAAAAAAAAAAAAAAAAGGAAAAGGAAGAAAAATACTAAAATAGTTTTCCCCCTCTTAGCAAAAAGGAAAAATGATAGTTCAATGCCAACTCTTCCCTATCTCACCTTTCTCTAATCTCTATCCATATTTTGTTTAAACATCAAAGAGGAAAAAAATTATGGCAACCACCTCATCCTTGTCCGTGGTAACACATCAAGTCTCATATCTACTACTCACCCTGTCCTCTGTCCTCAAAAAGATTGTAGAGATTGGGTTTCCAAAAATATGGTTTGCGACAAACTTGTAGTATATTCTTTGGATTTTTGAGATGGTAACAGAAAAGTGATCAAACCACCTTGAATCAGTTTGGTGACCTCTAACCTACTCTTTAACTGCTCAATAATTATTCAGTTAACACAAGTACAAGGATATTTAAATCATACCAGGGTATTGAATTAAAGCCTGAAGTCCACCATTCTTATCAAACATGGCAATCTTCTGAACAGGACCAAAAGAAGAAAAGACCTAGCATAGCATTGAAGGGAAAAAGTATCAGCAATGAGGATGGCTTGGTGAACTACAAATTTCTGGAACAGTTATGAAGAGTGCAAATACCATGTGTAAAACATCCAAAGTGACAGCATACTGCATGTTCTCAATAGAAGCAAGAAGAACATTGCTCTCAGGTTCTAGTTTTTTCCCATCAAGGCCCACGCTAAACTGCAACAATAAAGAAAGAAAAAAATTACACTCACTCAACTTGACAGTTTTAGCCTGAATAACAATGAATGCTTGCACTGATAGCAAGGAGCTGAAAATACACATTTATATCTGAAAACCATGCACGGTTAAATTGTCACTATATGCTTCCGTGCATAAAGAAATAGTTGCACTCAAGCATCTTACAATGAAAACAGGGCCTTATGTCTATAATAAATGAAAGACTTTATTGTACATTTTGTCCTTGTACTCTTGACATTTTCTTTAAGTTCGTCCTTGTACTCAGCAGATAATAGAAATGCAATCCCTCCATCCACTTCTATTATTAACGGTGTTACTTATTTGTTAGTTCAAAACAGGTCACAAGAAATACATTGACCAAAAAAAATAAATATTTAGTAAGAAGAAAATAAGGAAACAAGAAAATTTCCGTTTAGAAAGGGGGAAAACAAATAAAAGAGATCAAAACATATACAATTAACAGGTGGATAAAAAATAATTTAAAATACATAATTAATAAATAGAACTACATGCGGCTCCTCAACCACCAGTGCAGCACATATGCCCAACCCAAGTAACCAACATCACAGCCCAAAATAAACCAGCCAACTGTACATCACTCCAACACCATCCCTACATTTAGTTCTGGTGGAATTTAGGCCATCAAAGCACCATAAAAACCCAGTTCAACTACCATACTACACAATGAAAACATTCACCCAAAGTTCCTAAAAAGATGTAGATACAGGATTTCTTCTCCTCTAATTCAAAGTCCCAAAATCAACCTCAGATTAGCATTTTGGGGTTTGAAAAAAGAGAAATATGAGGCATGGTAAAAGAGAAATTTGGCCCAAGAAAACTTTGGACTCAAAAATCACTTTCACCAAAAGTACAAAGGGCATAAAACAGTACTATAATACCATGGAATTTGGATTCTAAGGGCTGTAAAAAAAAAAAAAAACAGGGCATCCAGGAGAGTACCTCCTCGTCTTTAGAAGCCATTGATCTTATAGGCACAATAAGATGAAAAGACCACATCAAGTGAGGTGAGAGAAAGCAGTGATGGCAATTTGAGGTTGAGAGACAACAAGAAGGTATGCGTTTATGAGGGTAAACGAGTCTTTTTTGTTTTTGAGCAGTTGTTTCTTATAACGATTCTTTTTATGTAGTCTAAATTTTTTTGAAAAGCATTGCTTTTTGCTTTTTTCCCCTCATTAAATATATAATTTATTTATCATGATGGTATTAATTATTTTAGTGCTTCCTTTTTGTGACACTGGTCTCAGATAACAGAAAAGTGATGCCATTACTAATGGGGGTAGACAGAGAGACAAGATTCCTAATGCTTCTAGAGTACAAGGATGAATTTAATAAAAACAATGACAGGGGTCACGTTAAGGAAATGTCAAGAGTAGGACAATAAATGATTAACCACAAATGTAAAATCCCATGGTATGCAAAAGGGTGGCTGGGCTAAAATAAGGAAATTGTGCCACTGCAACCCTCGTAAATGCACCAAAAGTAAATCACAGGTACATTTAGAGAGATTCACAAGGCTGGCAATTATATGGAATTAGCTGACTGCCACTTCTTAGAATGTGTTAAGTGAAATTTACAGTGCCTTACCATTCCATTTGCATCTATAGCTGATGGTGCAACAGGAAGGTTTGCATTGGTGTAGTCCCTGAATCAACAAAATTTCAAATGCAGAAAATTAGGAAAACAGTGATGATAATGAAGAATACAAGCTTCAAACAGAATAAATATGAGATGGAATTTTAGTGTGGAGGACAAACAGAACTACACAGCAACATGAAGCAACTAACAAGACATTGTTTATGAAGCAAAACTCCTTGCACATAGAATAAGCGCACCTGCCAAGGTACCAAAACAAAGGGCCAGGAAGTACCTGCTTCGATGGCTCTGGAATTTTACACTCAAATCTGTATGCGCAGAATATGTGATCCTAAGAGTACATGGCCCAAGATGTTCAGGAAGCAGATAACTGAAATGTAGGATGAGAGAAGTTACTAGATCATCAGTCACTGACAGTTCAAACTAAGAGAAACATTAAGCAAAAATAAAGCATAAATCAAAAGGACAGGTATATCTATAAAGCATTTTAAGAACTTTTAAGTGGAAACTTTGTTCTCGGGGATATAATGGTGTGTCAAAGATAAATAGGTTATAAAAAAGTTGACAATACATCAAAAGTATAGTAGTAAACATGGACCAGAAAAAAGTAACCTAAAATTGCAGAACAGGTGTCTATTTTTTTTTAATTCATTTGCACCGATAACAGTTAGACTAAATACCATGTCAACAATTAAACAACTGTCACCTAGGGATGTTTCTTCCATCCAGGGCATTTTTTGCAGAAGAGGCAGTTTCAGCATCGGAGAATTGCACCAACGCCTGCAAAGATCACACACAGAATGAGCTTGTGTTGAAACCAAAGGACAATGATAAGTTGGGTATATAAGCTTAAGCATACAGACCTGGAACCCGGCTGTCTTCTCAAAGGTAGTAATCTTATGAACAAACCCAAAAGCAGAAAATACCTGCATAAATGAAAATTTTCTTTTAAGAATTAGATTAGCACAAAACACTCTTCGAGCTAAGAAGGCTACTAAGACCCAAAATCTGTCTGGCAATAAAAAAATATCAAGAATAACAATAAAAATTCTACAATAGAAACAGGAAAAGCAGCAATTTTGTCATGCATGCATGCATTACATAACATTGAGATCATAATTAAAATTAGAATCTAAGAATTCTTTAGAACTTCCAAGGAGAAGTTAAGGAGATCCTACAGGTGCTGCTACTGTGAAACTCAGTAATACCCATCTCAATAAAGCCCAAGAATAACTAATGACGTAGAAAAGTAAAAGACCAAATGTACATAAAAAACAAAGTGCAGACTTGCATGGTTGTTGGCCACTTCGCTTTGTGCCAAGGTTTTGAAGAATATATTGCTTAACTTCAGAATATCAAACTAATATACAGTTCAAGGGATCAAATTAATAACTACATTCCATAAATACCAGTACCACATAACTTTGAATGCAAAAGAAAAAAAATGCTTGCATATGATCTATGAATCTTCATCCAAGGAAACTAACTGTTGCTTCTATCCCCAGCATAAACAAAAACTTAGCATCCTACGCATCTTTCTCTTAGATTATGAAAAGTTGTGATATTATCCTCCATTAGACAAAAATAAATAGTTAGCATCTGATGATAGCAAATCAACAATGTGAATCTTGCATAAAACTTGATACAAAATCCTAATTTTTCAAAAATGATTTTAAGACGTCATGAATAAATCAAAGACTCACCCCCTGAATACACAAAAATATAAACTACTATGCATCATTAACCAGAAAAAAAACCTCTTAACCAGCACAGATCATGCAGGAATTTAAGGTAGAGGGTGGGGTGGCAAAGGAGAAAAGATATGAAACAACCTAAACTATTTTAATGGTAGGAATAGGAAGTTGAGGATGAAAAGTAGGGAAGAAAGAGGCAGTGTTAAGGAAAGGAGAAAGGAGACAAACACACATGCGCTCTTTCTCCCAATGCACTAAGCTGCCATCGAAGATATTCTCTTGACATGGGCCTGCTGATCCATCCAATTCATGTCAAACAAAAGCTATCCAAAGCATGACAAACTACAACCTAAGAACAGAATCCATGACATCCTCAGGAGAATGTGTTTACCTCTACTAACCATAAAACAAAATCATACAATTTGCTTACCAGGTGCAAAACATCAATGCTGACAAGGCGTGCATCTGCCCCTTCAATGGTAACCAGCAATACATTTCCACCAACATCAGCTGTTGTTTTGTTGTTCACTATTTCTTGCCTGTTAGAATACTGTAAGTAAACTGTCTTCCCTCGCACTTGAGCAGGCTCCGAGGATGATGCATAATATGATATCATTGCAATAGCTTGATTCAAATCCGACTAAAGGAACAACACAAACAACATTAAGGATAAAAAAACAACAACAAAAAAAATGAAATCCAATCACACTCACAAATTCAATAAAAGCTTGATTTCTGTTCGGCCCAACATTACACTTGGTGTTAACAACTTTACCAAATGGCTTCCCCAGCTCAACTAATTCCTCTTCAGTACACTCCCATGGCAAATTTCTCAAATGCAACACCTTAGACGGTGGTTGGGTAAGACGGAACTGCGGCTGACTCGAGACAGAGGACATTATTCTCCCAGCCTACACTACACCTCAATAATCTCTACTCCCTCAAACCCTGCAATACAAAACCCCAAAACCACATATGAGAACACAAATCTCAACATTAAAAAAAAAACATCATTTTTTTTATCAAAAATATGTACATAACACAACTGAGCTTTACAACCCATATGAAATTAACATAGTTTATATCTTCCAATAGTGCAGGATGTGTCAAAAACAAAACCCTGGATGAAATTGAAAAAAAAAAAGAGGCAGTGCCTTTCTTAGTGACAGCTTGAAGAAAAACCAGAATCGAAAACCCATAAAAAGGAAAGCAACTTTAGTTCATACAACAAATAAACAACACACAAAATCACATTAAACAATTGAATTTCAATTATTTAAACAATTAAAAGAAGAGAGATTGTGTTATTGTATTTTATAAATAAAAACGAATTATTCGTATTTTTTTGCAATTAAAAAAAGGAAAAATAAGAGTAAAGTGAAGAGTTGGAGATTAATAGAATTGAAATACCTGAGAGAATTGACAGGACGCAATTTACCGATTGCGATTTCTTTTGAAAATAGGGTTACGCAGAGAGAATGGTCGAATCGAGAGGAATACCTTTTATGGATGATTTTACTTTGTCTGGCCGACGAGTCGGTATTAAGATATTGAGATGAGAGGTCTAGGCGATCGAGTGATCTTAATGGAATTGAAGGGTATAAAGGTCATAATAAATTTTGATGTAGGGTAAAAATGTCCATGACTGTGTAGAATTTCTTAAATTACAATTTAATCATTTTTAAATAACGAGATTCGAATTCATCCCTGCAATATTACTATTGAACTAAAATCAATGATTTAATTTATTTTTTATTTTTTTGATGATTTTCGTTAAAATTATAATTGAAATAGTTAAATTTTACTTTTAGGACAATATTAAAAGTTCTTTTATTTGCTATTTTAATTTAATAAATTAATTAGTTTGATTTCTCATGCTAATTGTTGAATGATTTTTTTTTTCAATGCAAAAAAATAATGTGAATGTCATTAATATTATTTTAACCTTTAAAATTTTTCTAACCGAAAATTAAAAAGTTTATACATGTATTTAATAAAATAAATTAATAATTATATATGAGAATAAATAATAATAAATATATTTTCTTCAATCAAAAATTAAGTTAGAAAGCCAAGATAAAGATATTATTTCTTATAAAAAAAAAGTGGTTGAATATTTATTTTAGTTTAAAATTGAATCACTGAAGTTTTAATTGGTTTAAATTAATAAAATAAATTTTTATTTTGCCAAATTGAATATTAACTCAACGTCAAAATTTATTATTAATACTATAGGAGCTCTATATAAAGTCAATCAAAACAAAACATCAAACTCAATCCCAAGTAAACTTTATATTGGGCGTTTGCTATTGTGGTACAAAGTGCTTTTCAAAAGTTATTTTTTACTTGAAAATACATTAAAATATGTATTTTTTTTACATCAACACAACAAAATTATTGAAAAACACTAAAAAAATATCAATTTAATGTTTTTCCAAATTAAACGCATTTTTGAAACACAATTGAAAACTCACTCCCAAGCAATAATATGAAAAGATTAAATTGGAAATAAAAAAAAGTCAAATGAAAAAAATTAAAGCAAAATAAAACATTGTCGATGACTATTGAAACACATAGTATTCTCTCCTATGTTGTATTTTCACTGTTTTTTTTAATATTTCGTACATCTTGCATTACCTCGCGCATTTATAATTCCAAACATTATTTCACGATTTACCAAGTATAGATTTTATGAAACCAAACTATAATTGGTAAATAGGAAGAAGAAAGACGATGGTTATTAAACCAAAAAAGTTATGTTTTTTTTTAATGTGAGATAAAAAAACCTTTTGGTTTAAGTACTTCAACTTAAAAGGATAACATTTTATCTTTTCAATATAAGATTTAAAACATTTTCACACACACACACACACACACACATATATATACTCTATGTTCACAAGAAAAAAGTTATATTTTTTCAGTATGGGATGAAAAACTTTTTGGTTTATATACTTCAACTTAAAAGGATAATATAATATCTTTTTAATGTGGAATTTGAAGCCCTTTAATATATATACTATGTGTTCACAAGAAAGAAATTTTTTTAATGCGGGATTTGAAGCCCTTTAGTATATATATACTCTATGTTCACAAGAAAAAAGTTATGTTTTTTTAATGTGGGATAAAAAACTTTTTAACATATTCCTTTAAACTTCATTATTTACAACATGCATAGTTTATATTCACATAAATTTTTTCAAATGAAATATTAAAAATTTAAATATTTTTTTAATTTTTTCAAATTGATCTGAGTTGACTCATGACACCATGGACCCCGCCCTTTGGCCGGGTCAACTCAGGGTTGGGTTTGATAATTATGAGAAAGACTTAGTAAGAAAAAGGGTGTGAGTCATTATTTTTTAATATTTATTTCATCCTATATTGCTTCACGTGATCATGATTTCAAACATCATTTCATGATTTACTGAGTGTCAATTTTGCAAAATAAAACTATAATTGTTAAATGGAAAGCAAAGCGACCTAGCAAAAAAAAAAAAAAGGAAATGAAAGGAAAAAAAATTACGTGGTTCACTATTAGATGAATAGTGTTACCTCCCCAAGAAAAGTTTATAATTGCTTTGATGTATATATTTTAACATTGTAACTAAGTATAGCTAATCTTACTAGTAATCTCATGGAATATATCCTAAAAAAACATTGTTCATTGTTGGTGAGATTATTGTTAACTAAGATAGCACAACAACAGTTTTGCCTTTCATATAAAAAATCATCGAACTTGCTATTGAGGGATAGTTGAATCAAAATAATTTATTGTAAAGTTTTTTCTTCTTTTTTTAAATGACAACATGAATGTTCTATCATATTCTATTAACACATTTAAAGGGTTGTAGGAAATATCCAGAGTTGTTGTAGGCCAAAATTTTTATTAGAAAATAGATGGTTTCCAAGTTCATGCCCAAGTATTTATTACTTCTTAGGTTATAATTGTTATCTTATTAGGTTCAACCATTGTAACTGTTTGGAATCCACAAACTATTTCTATTGATGACAGTGAGATAATTTCATAAGGTTTATTCGTTATTATCATATGATTAGTGACAAATTTTTTTTTTATCATTTTAAAAGCACAATGAAATAACTAAGATACATTTAGAATAAAAAATTATAAAACTGGCGTACAAGAAGTTTTTATATTTTCATATTAGTTTTTTCTTTATATTAAAGTTGACTAAGAGGTAATCTGATATTTTAACAAATATAAAATATATTTAAAAATACAAAAAATGTCTAGCACGTATGGAAGCCGCCGATGACCAAATGCCAATTTCCGCGGCGGCAATGGAAGCGTTGCGTCATAATCTTTATTTTAGGACAACACATAGCGGTGATGGAGTGTAAGTGCGATGTCGATGATCTTTTTTTCCGTCCTCCCACTCTTTTCTCACATCCTCAATCTCTGAGTTGACTCTTTAAATTTTCAAAGTAGCCCTTTAAAATTTTTTTCTTCATATTTGGTCCATGCTCTTTTGATTACTATTTGTGTTATTTGAAAGAATTTACAAAATTATATATTTTTTTTCAATTTCATCCTCTTTGAATTTTTTTCATTTATTATATTTAGTTTTAATTCTTTTGATTAATATTTTTTTTATTCGAGATAGTTTTAAAATTGAATTTTTTTTATGATTTCACCCTTCTTCATTTTTTTTCCTCTCAGATTTGATTCTCATTTTTTTTACATTGGAAAATTTTTAAAATTGATATTTTTTTTCAATTTCATCATTCAACATTAAATTAGTTGGGAATTGAGCTTCTTGATTGAGTCCGAGTCTAGAATTTCATGGGCTGTGAGTTTGGAAGACTAACTTAGATTTAAGGGATTCGCTTAGGTTTCATTATTCTCCCCCTTTTTTTCAAGCTCGTGCTTTTTTTTTTTTCCAATTTCATCATTTCAGAGTTTATTTAATTGGAGATGGAACACTATTATTTTTTTATTTGCTTTCTATATGATGTTTTACTAATTTTAAAAATGACATGGATTTTCTTGGTTCTTTCTGTTTGTTGTTCTTTGTTAAATTTAGTTTTTTTTTAAAAAAATAAATTAGATTGTAGTAATTAATTAAACATGAGCATGAGATGATCACGCCATATATAGTTTTTATTTTGCTTTCTATATCATTGCTTTGGTGGTGCGTTCGACCTCTTTTGATATTGTCATGCAACCTTTTATAGTTGTTCTAGAAATGTCTCGGTTAGCTCTTTATAATGGTGGAACAATGTCTACGGTAAAGTAACAACGAGCTTTTTTTTTTCTCCTGAATATGATACTAATGACTTACTTTTTAGTTAATTACTACCTTTTTTATTTATTTACTACCGTTGTCTATTTTTTTATCATATTATTAAATAAATTGAGTTTATGAGATTTAATCAAGTCAATAACTCAAATCTCAATTTTTATTTATTTATTTAAAAAACATTGCTTTGGTTTTGATAAGTCAATAATTTTTATTTCTGAGTATTTTTTATATTAAAAAAAAATTAATCTAGCACGCGATATAGCGCAAGGCACTTGTTATAAGACTATGAATCCTAATATTATGTAAATTCACTACTTAAATTTTTTTTACAAATCTCAACCACTTGTTATGAACCCGAATCTTTTTTATCAATAACTACATCAAGATTATTTTTTTCGACCGAACTTTGACAAAAGTTGATGTTTCTAGAATTTTCATCTTTGTAAAAATATTTTTCATATAGCAAATATCGGTTCTTTATTGTCAATTAACTCATCTCTATTACACAAGTCGATCTTACACTTGAACCAACATTGACAATCTTATAATCGTGGTTGAAGAAAATAACATTGCAAGAATCTAGAGTCATGGGATAAAATCAAAACGAGCTTCGAAGACAAGAAATTTCTTCTTTTTTTGAATTTGATCTATAAAAGCATATAAAAGCATGGTTCATAGGGTAAGAATAATATTCATTCAACATGAGGTCTTCAAATCTCATTAGTTACTTGTGAGTTGGTATATCTATATATGTTCATTCACTTTAATATTATTTAGTTATTCAGTTTTGGTTTCAATAGATTCGGTTTAATTTGTAGTTAATCAAAACTTTAAAAATCAAAATCAAATCTAAACTAAAATGTGATTCAGTTTTTCAATTTTTAGAATCAAAATTTGTTATTTTTCTGTGGAAAACAAAATTACTTTTTTTTTTATCATACAGAAAATGATTTTATAGTTTTTAGTTATACATTTTTATCTTAAGTTAGATCATTTATATATTCATTATTGATATGTTAAAATATATAATTTTAGTCTCATTAAGGTGTTTAAAAAGAAAAATCGTTTCGAAGTTCCAATCAATTATAAAATAACGTTAATGATCTAAACATTCAAGATAAATAATATAACACAAAAATATAAACATATAATTTATTTAACAATCAACCCAAAAGAAAAAAAAAATATTTCACCAAAAAGACGATAGTTCTATGTAGGGGTGTTTATTTTTGGTTCGGTTCAGTTTTTATTAAAAAAGTAACCAAATCGAATTTTAAAAAAACCGAAACCGGTTCAAATCGACCGGTTTCGGTTCGGTTTTTAGAGCAAAAACCGGTTCATACCAGTTTGACTCGGTTTTTTTCGGTTTTTTGGGTTCGGTTTTTCCAGTTCTAGGCTTAAAAAACCAAAACCGAACCGAACCGGTTGGTTTTTTTAAAATTTTAATCGATTTAATCAGTTTTTTTACGGTTCGGTTTTTTCGATATTTTTTTTTTCGGTTTTCTCAGTTTAATCGATTTTTTGGTTTTTTAAACACCCCTAGTTCTATGTTTCTTAATGGTGGAATATATAGTGACGCGGATGCCTATTTAAATGACTTGTTTTATAAATTAACAAGTTGTCTCAATAAATTA
>Ga0325403_1003553_pt1 | contig 14267 bp, 11 predicted proteins | sample PopdelMetagenome_19_FD_205665 | JGI IMG/M metagenome (GOLD analysis project Ga0325403, IMG submission 205665) | Populus deltoides microbial communities from Bellville, Georgia, United States - Xylem-PdKOR-R4 | ecosystem: Host-associated > Plants > Phyllosphere > Stem > Wood/Secondary xylem...
AATTTTGTCATGTTGAGTTTTCTCAAAGACGACATGCATGGATTCTTCAAGATAAAGTGTTATATTGTTATCAACTCTATAAGTTTTTCTAGAGAAGGAATATCTGAGAAAAATACCAACATCGAATTTTAAATCAAACTTGTCAAAGTTATCCTTGGTGTTAAAAAAAAAAATGAAATATGAGATGTTGGGTTTCTTGTCTCTCCAAAACTCATAAATATTCTTTTTTAATTTTGGTCTCAAGATGACATGATTTAAAACATAGCAAGAAGTGTTTACGGCTTCTGTCCAAAAACATTTAGCGGTATTGAATTCATTTAACATTACACTTGCTATTTCTTGAAGAGACCGATTTTTCCTTTCCATAATATCATTTTGTTGAGGAGTTCTAGGAGTTGAAAAGTTATGGTAGTATCATTTCTCTTCACAAAACATTTCAAACAAATCACTTATAAATTCACCACCATGATCACTCCTTATGTTTATGATTGAAAAATCCTTTTTATTTTCATCTCTCTTTAAAAACTTCACAAATTTATAAATAGTTTCATCTTTTAATTTTAAAAACAAAACTCATATATATCTTGTAAAGTCATCCACAATTATAAACACATACCTATTACCACTTATACTTCTAGCTCTAGTTGGAGCAAATAAATCTATGTGTAGCAAATTTAAAGGTTTTAAGACAGAAATGTGGTTCTTGCTTTTAAAAGATGTTTTTATTTGTTTACCCATTTAGCAAGTGTCATAAGCCATTTTTGAGTCATTACTTCAAACACTTTCAGAAGGATTGATCATTTCTTGATCTGGTAAGTTTGTTATCTCTTATTCCTTTTACTTCTTTACAAAGCTTATCATCAAAAGTCACTTAGAAGACTTTCTATTATAATCATTGTAAAGAGAAGGGCAATTGTCATAACCTATTTTTGAGTTATTCCCCCCATAATTTACCCTTTTTTCTTTCAATATAAAAAATAAAATAATAATAGCAAGAAGACTAGCGATTTGGCAAAAGCAGGCTGAGGAGGATTTAAAATGTATAGAAGAATCAAATTGCAATTTTGGATGGAATTAAGAGCTTAATTGTACCTCATTGTACCTAAAACTGAAGAGACAATAAAGATTCAAAGTCAAATTAAATGATTTTGGGATTGATCTCCATAAAAATCAAGTCAAGGACATAATTAGATTTTTAATAGGTCAATTTGATTTAATCATAGGTCAAAGAGTTTAATTATGTTTAAATATTAATTTGGGTCCAATTAAAAGATTTAATTAGGTGCAAGGACTTAATTATATTTTTAATGGGTCAAATTATTTTTATTAGGGACTTATTTGGTGAACAATTATGTTTGGGAGTCCAATTTAGACTTAATTGAGAAGATTAGAATTTTAGAGGACCAAACTTAATTTTTACAAAGTCAATTGATTGAAATCAGGGGTATAATTGCAACAAAATCAAAGTTTAGAGTCAATTACGGGTTAAATTGAAGAAATACACAGCCAATGATCTTTTTAAAAAAGACGTCGAACTCTAGGGACTCAATTTGGTAGAAGACAGGGGTGAAGTTGAAAAACATTAGAAGTTTAATGGTCATTTAAGGGTCAATTTGCATAAATCCAAGACCAAGAACCAAAATGAGAAAGGCACTGAAATTCGAGGCTGATATTGAAGTTCGACAAGGCCAAAATTGCATAAAATTAAAAGTTTGAAAGCAATCAGGGGTGCAATTAAAAGAATCAAAAGTCGAAGGACCAAGTTGAACTTTGACAAAATCGCTAAATTAAAACCCTAAAGCCAAAATGGCGTCGTTTTGAAGATAAAAGATACAAAAAAAAAAACAAGTGACGTGTCATCTTGTTATTGTTCATCATCTTCTTCTTTTTCCTGAAAAAGTTGCTTGGGTGTCTACTTTCAGGGGCATTTAATGCTTCTTCTCCCCACTAAACCGGACAAACCATACACCACCATGATGACCTGACATTGTACTAGGCCCTAAAGTAGGTCTTTTCGACCAACTGCCTTTGCAGCCGCCACTCCAAAGTGGCCAGCTCGACCAACTTTTAACAACCAATTTTCACAGTCCATGATTGCACATTTGAGCCAATAGTTGAGATCTTTCCTAGTTAAATCAAGGGCCAAGATTTATCTCTAATAAAAATAAAATGGCTATCTTCCACCCCTTATAAATAGAGGTGAATTTCAGACATTGAAGAATAAGAAATTAAGGTAGAAAGTTGGCAAAAAAAATCAGCCCCCTAGTTTTCTATTTTGCCATTGTCGCCTCTCCCCTCTCTCTGTGTCATGTTTATAGCCACCACCACCTCATCCATGTTATGACCAATAACGGCCTAACACCCTTGCAACCTCTTTTCACCAATAATAATAACAACCACTACCACTATCAATTTCTTCTTCTTCCTCTCCACCGCAGGTTTCTTCTCCTCCAGCAACTAACGCTAGCCGTCAACTCCTCCCCCAATGCCACCACCAGCCTCATGTCAACCTCCTCAACACGACCAACTAGACACTCCCTCCAACATCAAGTAACCTTCTTCTTCCCCTCATCCCCCTTTATAGCTGTTGCATGCAAAATTCAATCTGCATGCAATGACAAAATTAATTAACATGGTCACTGGGCTGGGTGAGTGACAATGTGGGCCTTGGGAGGACCCATTTTAGCCCAACCCTGATGGTCAGGCTGAGTCCAACCCAACATAAAAAAAGAGGTTTGTTGGGTCATCAGTCGCACCAACTTGACCTGACCAGGTCCGGCCTAGATGGCTACACCGAGTCCAACCCACTTAATAAATAAATAATATAATAAGATTAAAAAAATTTAATTTTTTTTCTAAAGGGCATTTTAAAAATATTTGTGGTTCTCTCACATATTTTTCCAACTATTTTGTATAATATTATGTTGTAGATTTACATTTTAAGATACAAACTCGGTATTAAAAATACTTGGTTTTCTCCAAAACTTCAAAAAAAATCCAAAAAGAAATCCAAAAATCCAAAAATAAACTTTCATATCAAAAATGAAAAATATTTTTGGTTTTCATGCACAGGGCCAAATCCTAAAGATTTTTCATTCTTATTTTCTAAACAAAAGGAAGATAAAATCATCTTTTTATCATGTTTTTAAAAATATACAAAAATAGATATCTTAACTGGTTTATGATTATCTATTAGGGCTTGGCCAAAATACAAAAAATCTCATTATAATTAGTTTGTCATTTGAAATGTTAGGTCTTAGCTATATTCAAGAAATAAATAAGTCCGGACCTTAAAATGGTTTAACCCAATAAGGTAGTAACTTTCTCACGAAGGGAGATCTACCTTGTACCTTAGACAAGACCAACGGACAGGAACACGACTTAGAAAAACAATCAAACAACAATGCAATTTACCTTTCGTAGGGTGCACTAGGGGTGGTGTGTCTTCTCCTTGCACATTCAATCCCTTACTGGACTCTCGCAGGCCATTAAGTTTCATAGTGGCCATAACACTATGATGGCGGCTCCATTGGGGACACCCTGTCTAGTTGAACTATGTTTTGCTTGTTTAATTATTTGGATGTTTGTTTTGGTCTGTTTAATTTGAACACATTTAACATGCATTTTTACATATTGCTCATGCATAAATATGTAGGGTATGAATTAATATCTTCATGCATTTTAATTTTTACAAATACACCCAATTCTAGGTTAAATGGAGAGTAGTGGTCTGCCTCATGACTTTCAGTCGAGGTTCAGACTTGTGAAACATCCAATTATAAACTAAGCATTTACTCGGTAATGGCGGTCATACTATGCCCCAATCATTCTTTGTAAACTTCTATATTACCTTCATGAAAGGTGGTCATTAGGAAGATCATAGACCCTTTTTTAGACCAGATAGAAATCTTACCCTTATGTAATGGCCTAGAACTTTCCCTTAGGGTATAAACTCCCTATTAATTTATTTTGCATCAAAGTGTCCTAATCAATAATCTTGAAACTCCACGGGATTTTCTGAGCTAAGACCATATTTTTTTTTAATATAGGTAAGAATTTGAGATGATGTAATTAGTTGAGGGAATTGTAGCTTAGACCCACCTTTTTTCACTCTCTATGTGGATTTAACTAAGATAAAGACTTGGGAAAGATCTTTTCAGATTAATCAGACTAAAATTTTTTGCCCATATTCAACTGAGAAGTCATGGATTAACCCTTTAAACATGTTAATCCATACCTAATATGCATGTATATACATTTGCATAAATATACATTCAATTTGAATGACATACATATGTGCATCAGGTTGAAATACATGTCCCCCCAAATAGCTTCAATTTGTAAAGTCTACGACACCCAACTCAGACTAAGAAGTATGGATGATGAAGAGCGCATCGCTAGCTTACTCGAGCAAACACTCAGAAATACCTCTAGTGAAGGTCCTTCCAATAGACCTATTACTTTTGTTCAAACTCAAGAGACAACTTCCCTCGAAGAAAGAGTGGGAGAATAAGGTCAAGATCCCCAACACAATCGAGCATTTGTGTCGTCTAGAGCACTAGTGTTAGCTCATATAGTTGTAAATGCCTTTGCCAATGAATCTTATAAGACAAAGTCATGTGATGATATTAATCAAGATAAAATGGTAGTACTAGAAGCTAGAACTTATCATCCCACCCCTCCGAACAATTTTTCCAAAGTTTGTAAAAGTGATTAGATCTGGTATGACATATCTTCATGTCATTACTCTGGAATGCCTGTTATGCCAGGATAAGAAGCAAACTGAAGGAGTGGAAGCTGAAATAGAAGATGAAGTTCTACCGCAGCTTCCTATCCACACCATAAATGAGATCTTTGCAAGAGCTTTCGTAAGGAGGTTGGCTAAAGAAAAGGTCTATCAAAATTAGAAGATGGAGTCTACTCTTATTGTGTTTAAAAAAGTAATTATCTTTGTTTGATCATGTCTGCAAAATTATTTTGACTTTGTCATGTTTCAACCTGTTTTAGTTTTATCGGCAATTTGGCTCATAATGACACAAGACTTTCTTTATTAAATGAACACTTCTTTTTAATTATAGCATGCATTTTATATATTCATGATTATCTTTGTTCTTTATTTCATACCTACATGAGCACACCTTACATCTTCAGAAATTCTAAAAGTTCCACCAATTCACAAACCCACTACACTAAGAATAATTGGCCAAACTTTGATATTCCATCAATCAATAAAAATTGAAGTTTGATCAAGAATTCTTTCGTGTGTTTCCATTTTCTTTAAAAACTATGCGTGATCTCATGTTTTCTCAAAAGTTTCTAGAAAAAATAAAGTTTTAGTACAAAAACAGAAATAAAATTGGTGTTTATTCTAAAAGACAAGTTCTAGGAATTCAAGTGATCTCCTAAAAATCTGACCATATGCTTAGAAAAACCTGAAGAACAACTCAAACACCATGAGACGATTTTAAAGCTAAATTTTAGCTAAATGAATAATGAGAAACTATTTTGCATGTTCACGTGAAAGAAAGCAAATCTTACCGATCCTCAATGCATGCATTTGAAATGAGAAAATGCCATTTTTAATAATCCTTTCACAAGGCTAAATATATACTTTGTAGTCCCTATTGAGCCTAGTAAGTTTTTCTTAAGAAAATAACATTAACCAAGATCACATCCTACACTAGAGGCAAGTGCGAGAATAAAAAATAATAATCCAAATATGCAGAATAATCCTCAATGATTAAAGTTGTCCAAACAAAGCTGGAGACATGAAAGAATCTAAAGAATCCAGAAGGTTTTAGAATACCACAAAAATAGCTAATATGATTATAATGCTCAAAACCAAATAAAGAAAACAAAGAGAAAGAACACAAGCCCGACACTACAAGGCATGATGAACCATTTTGCAAGTCAATCTTAAGGTTTAGAAAGACATGGACCAAAAAGAGGTTAGGAAACAAGCACTAATGATTCGTGGTCATAAAATCCCTTAAACATATTTTAAGCCTACAAGTATCCTTTATTCTTTGTAACTATAAGCCGAAGCCAACAATACGTGCCCAACCAAGCCCTTTCTGATCAAAGGCAAGCGAGTTGGATTGGTAAGCAATGATTTCCCATGAGAAACAAGCTTAATTATTCATACAAATAAAATGAATGCTTTAAAGAACAGTTCTCTGAAACCCTCAAATTAAAACCCTATTAACCAAACATAAAATGAAAGCTAACTTCACGCTTTGACCAAAACAGCAGAACAAAGACTTTCAAACCTGCCCATAGGAATCACTTGAATTTTTTTAGAACAAGTTTGTTTGAAATTGACATCAAAATAGTCTTTGTGTTTGGAATAACTTTGAAATCCCAATAATGTTTCATGAAAACAATCTTTGTAAATAACCAAACCATATCCCACATAGCATCATCTCTAAAGAAAACTAAAAACTCTGAACACTTGGAGGCATGATCATGTTGGAGGGGCAATCTAAAAAAAACACGTATTAGGGTTGGCTCTATGATTTCCTTTCTAAAAAACCAGAAAATAGAAGGCATAGCTATCGACTTTGAGATAAAGGTTTGTAAGCAAAGAAGTATGATGATATCATGCCCTTCTTAAAGGTTAAGATCACAAGTTGTGACTCAAGTAAGTAAAAGCGAAAAAGCCATTAAAGCTTACTACAGATACTTAAACTTTTAAGAAGAGGGAAAGTTCATAAAGAAAGGGGACCTATATTTCTTAGATAAATATACATATCAATCATAATGCATTATACTTTGATCTTTGGCAGAATAGATGATGTGTTTTGTAACCATATTTTTTTCCTTTTAAGTGTGTCTTTGAGCTCTCATCTTCCAAGTAATGTGTTTTCTAACCCTATCTCCCTTCGGGTGCACCTTTAAGCCCTCATCACTCAGATAATACATTTTCTACCCCTATTCTTTTCATTTTAAGTGCGCTTTTGAGCCCTCGTCTTCTAGATAGTGCGTTTTCTAACCCTATCTCCTATCTCTTGTCTTCTGAGTGAGATTTCTAGCTCTTGTCTCTCAGATAGTGTGCTTTTTAGCCCTATATCTTATCTTCTGAGTGAGCTTTCTAGCCCTCATCTCTAAGATAGTGCACTTTAAAGCCTTATCTCTTTCTTTAAGTGCGCTTTCTAGCCCTCGTCTCTTAGATGGGGCGTCTTTAGACGCTATCTCTTCCTTTGAGTGCATTTTTGAGCCCTCATCACTTGGATAGTACGGTTTCTAGCCCTATCCTTTCTCTTCTTGAGTGCGTCTTTGAGCCTTCCACCATCAAATAATGTGTTTTCTATCCTTATCTCTTTTCGAGTGCGCTTTTAGTCCTCGTATACCAGATAGTGCACTTTCTAACCCTTTTTATTCTCTTCTTGAGTGCACTTTTGAGCCCTCAACCACGAGATAGTGCACTTTCTATCCCTATCTTTTTTTCCTTCTAAGTACACTTTCTAGCCCTCACATATCAGATAATGTGCTTTTTAGCCCTCATGTACTAGATAATGCGTTTTCTAGCCCTATCTCTTTCCTTCCAAATGTGCTTTCTAGCCCTTTATACCAGATAATGTATTTTCTAGCCCTATTTCTTTTTTCTTCTAAGTCTGATTTTTAGCCCTCGCATACCAAATAGTGTGCTTTTTAGCTCTATCTCTTTTTTCTTTCGAATGCACTTTCTAGCCCTTGCATACCAGATAGTATGTTTTCTAACCCTATCTTTTTTCTTTCTTTTGAATGCACTATCTAGCCCTCACATACCAAATAGTGCATTTTTTAGCCATCACATACTAGATAGTGTGCTTTCTAGCCCTATCTCTTTTCCTTCCAAGTGCGCTTTCTAGCCCTATCTCTTTCCTTCCAAGTGTGCTTTCTAGCCCTCATCCTCCAAATAGTGTACTTTCTAGCCTTATCTCTTTTCCTTCTAATAGTGCACTTTCTAACCCTATCTCATTTCCCTTTAAATACGCCTTTGAGCCATCATCCTTATGATAGTGCATTTTTTAACTCTATCTCATTTTTTTTTGAGTGCTCTTTCTAGCCCTCGTCCTACGAATAGTGTGCTTTCTAGCCCTTGTCCTACGAATAGTGTGCTTTCTAGCCCTATCTCTTTTCCTATTGGATAGTACGCTTTCTAACCCTATTGCTTGTCTTTCGAGTGCATTTTTTAGCCCTCGCATACTGGATAGTGTGCTTTCTAACCCTATCTTTTTCCTTCTAAGTGCATTTTTCAGCCCTCGTATACAGATAGTGAGGTTTTTAACCCTATCTCTTCTCTTTTTAAGTGCACTTTTAAGCCCTCATCACTCAAATAATGCGGTTTCTAGCCCTATATAGTCTTCCAAGTGCGCTTTTTAGCCCTTTTATACCAAATGGTGCCCTTTTTAGCTCTATCCCTTTTTTTAGTGCGTCTTTGAGCCCTCGACTATTAAATAGTGCATTTTCTAACCCTATCTCTTTCTAAGTGTGCTTTCCAGCCCTCGTCTACTAGATAACATGCTTTATAACCCTATCCCTTATCTTCTTAAGTGCGCCTTTAAACCCTCAACCATTAGATAGAGCGTTTTCTAACCTTATCTCTTTTTGAGTGTGCTTTCCTAGCCCTCGTATACCAGATAATGTGCTTTTTAACCTTATCTCTATCTCTTTTTTAGTGTGCCTTTGAGCCCTTATCTCTCTGATAGTGAACTTTCTAGCCTTATATCTTTTTTCCTTTAAGTGCGCATTTGAGCTCTCATTTCCCATATAATACGCTTTTTAACTTTGTCTCTTTTCATCTATGTGCCTTCATCCCAAATAGTATACTTTCTAGCCCTATATATTTTGCCTCTAAGTGCACTTCTGAGCCCTCATTTCAAATACTTTAAGAAGGATTGACCATTTTTTAATCTGGTGAGTTTGTTATCTCTCATTCCTTTTTCTTATTTACAAAGTTACCTATCTAAAGTCTCTTACGAGACTTTTGTCGCAAGCATTGTAAAAAGGGTGGCAATTGTCATAACCCATTTTTGGGTTATTCCCTAAAAATTTACCCTTTTTCCTTTTAAAATAAAAAATAAAGTAATAATAGCGAGAAGACTAGGGATTTGGCAAAAGTAGGTTGGGAAGGATTTCAAATGTATAGAAAAATCAAAGTGTAATTTTGGATGGAATTAGAAACTTAATCGTATCCTATTATACCCAAGACTAGAGAGACAATGCAGATTCAAAATCAAATTAAATGATTTTTGAATTGATTTGCATAAAAATCAAGTTAGGGACATAATTAGATTTTTAATAGACCAATTTGATTTAATCATGGGTCAAATTAAGAGTTTAATTATGTTTAAAAATTAATTTAGGTCTAATTAAAAGATTTAATTAGGTGTAAGGACTTAATTATACTCTTAATGGGTCAATTAATTTTATTAGGGACTTAATTGATGAAAAATTAAGATTGTAGGTCCAATTTGAACTTAATTAAGAAGATTGGAATTTTAGATAACCAAACTTAATTTTTACAAAGTCAATTGATTGAAAGCAGGGGTATAATTGAAAGAAAATCAAAGTTTAAGATCAATTAGGGATTAAATTAAAGAAATTCACAGCCAAAGATTTTTTTCAAAATGGCATCAAACTCTAAAGACTCAATTTGGTTGAAGACATGAGTGAAATTGAAAAACATTAAAAGTTTAATGGTCAATTGAGGATCAAATTGCATAAATCCAAGCAAAGGACCAAAAATGAAATATACGCTAAAATTCGAGGTTGATGATGAAGTTTGGCAAGGCCAAAATTGCATAAAATTAAAAGCTTGAAATCAATCAGGAGTGCAATTAAAATAAATCAAAAGTCGAAGGACTAAGTTGAACTTTGGCTAAATCTCAAAATTAAAACCCTAAAGCCAAAACAACGTCGTTTTAAAGATAAAAAAGAAATCAAACAACACGTCGTCTGGTTGTTGTTCATCATCTTCTTCTTTTTTCCTGAAAAAGCTGCTCAGATGGCTACTTTTCAGGGGAATTTAATGTTTCTTCTCCCCACTAACTAAGCAAACCATACACCACCATAATGATCTGACATTGTACTACACCCTAGAGTAGGTCTTGCCAGCCAACTGCCATTATAACCACCGCGACGCCGCCTCAAAGTGGCCAACCCGACTAGCTTTTAGCAGCCAATTTTCACAGTCCATGATTGCACCTTTGAGCCAACGGTTGGGATCATTTCCAATTGAATCAAAGGCCAAGATTTTTTCCCAATAAAAATAAAATATCCCTCTTTCACCCCCTATTGGATTCCAGGCATTGAAGAACAAGAAATTAAGGTGAAAAGTTGGAAAAAAAATCTGCCCGCCCAATTTTATTTTCTGTCATTGTCGCATCTCTCCTCTCTCTCCACTATGTTTACATCCACCACCACCTCATCCATGTCGTGACCAAGGGCAGCCCAACACCCTTGCAACCTAATCTTCTTACCAATAACAGTAATAGCCACCACCACCATCAATTTCTTTTTTTTCCTCTCCACCACGGGTTTATTCTCCTTTAGCAACTAACACCAGCTGCCAACTCCTCCATCAACACCACCACCAGCCTCATGTTGGCCTCCCAACACGATCAGCTAGCCATTCCCTCCTGCATTAGGTAACCGTCTTCTTCCCCTCATCCTCATCTGTAGTCGTTGTATGCAGAATACATTTCACATTCAACGACAAATTTAATTAACATGATCGTTAAGTTTCCATTTCCATCCAAAGTGTGACTCACTGGGCATTTGTCATCTTGCATTCGCTGACGATGTCATCCTGCTTTCAAGGGGAGATCGTTCTTTTGTATCCTCCTTGTTTTAGTAATTGACCATCTTTGGGAGAACCTCAGGGCTGGAAATCAATGCATCCAAATCATCCATCTTTTTTGGTGGAGTTTCGAACAGTATAAAGCAGCTTATTTTTTCAGACACGGGGTTTGTTGAAGGGTCATTTCCTTTCCGCTACCTTGTAGTTCCCCTCAGCCCTCACAGACTTCTTGCCAACCAATTCTCCCCTCTTCTTCATAAGCTTGACTCGGCTATTAAAAGTTGGTTGGGGAAGCATCTCAGTTATGCTGGGAGGTTGGAGTTGCTCAAGTCTGTCTTATATGGTATAGTTCAATTCTGGTTGAACATCTTCCCGGTTCCTGATACTGTTATCAAGCAAATTATTTGTCTTTGCTGCAACTTCCTGTGGACTGGCACAGTCTCCAGGAACAAATCTGCATTGGTAGCTTGGCGAATGGTTTGTCTTTCTAAGGATGAAGGTGGCCTTGGTCTTTTTAACCTCAGAGCGCTTAATAACAGTTTCCTGGCTAAACATATCTGGAATATTCATCTTAAGGCTTATACTATTTGGATCCAATGGGTTCATCACTACTATATACACCCTCATTCTTTTTGGGACACTGAAGCTCACCCAAGTTCTTCTCCTTTATGGAAATCAATCATCAACTTTCGGGATAAGCTAGTTGAGATGGGTGGCGGCCAATCCCATGTTCTCTCTTTGATGGAAAATTGGAGCAGTTCTACTAGACCTTTCACAGCCAAAGCTTATACATTTTTGCGGCTTCAAAGCAATCCTGTGCATTAGAGAAAAGTTGTCTAGGAGTCTTGGTCTATGCCAAGATATAGTTTTATTCTATGGGTGGCAGTTTTGGGCAGGCTTCGAACCAAAGATAGGCTTCACTTCCTCCAAACTGACTTAACATGTGTCTTCTGCCAGGTGGATGAGGAGTCACAGAGTCACCTGTTCTTTAGCTACCATTGGATCTCCCTTCTTTAGCAAATGATTAGAAACTGGCTGCGTATAACAAGGTGCATGTCATCCTTAAGCCGTGCCATTCGGGGGCTTGTAGGGTGGAAATCATGCAGATGGTAAAATGATGCGTGTATCTCTTAGTATCCTTGTTCATTTTTCTTTTCATGTTGGCTGTTGATTTGTTGTGTTGCTATGCTTCTCTTAGTTTCGCCTGTGCTGGTTATGGGTCTTCGGCTTGCTTAGTGGGTTTTCCCTTGATGTGCTGATGATGGAGGTGGTGGATTTGGAAGGGCCTCTTCTGTCTGGTTATTGCGAATCCCTCAATGTCCCCTCGGTAGTCAGTGACCCTGGGGTGCATGGGCCATGCAGAAAAAATCCATGATCGGGTTGGTTGTTGTTTCTTCTGCATGGCCCATGCATGTGGTTACGTCCTAGCATTATGCCTTTCTTATTTAGCTTGGATGGATGGGCGTGCTCTGATTGGCCATTCTTTGTTCTTTGGACGTGTGGAAGGAATGCATTTACATGCTCTTGCATGTGGCTGTGATTGCTTGGAGATCCACTTGCTGGCTGCCATTGTTGACTTCGGTTCTTGACTTTGGCCATGCTTTGGACATCTGTCTCCTTCACATGGCTTTCTTTGTCTAGGCTGGGAGTTTGCTATTCTATTGTTGCTGTCGTAGCCGACTCATCCTTAATCGGCTTGCAACCTGCTTTGATGATCACCGACTTGGTGGTTCTTCAATCTAGTTTTTAGTGGTGATTGGCCTTGCATGGCTAGCTTTTGGTCAATGCTTATTCCATGTTTCTGTTATTTCTTGTAAGATCTCTTTGTGGTTATGAGGATACTCTTTTATCCTGTCTTTTGCTTTGTGTTAGGTTAGGAACCTTGTTTTTGGTTCCTCTCATAACCATTGTCTGTTTCTATGCTGGTTTTACATTTCAATGGTTGTTCTTTAGGTCTCTAAGGGAGCATGTTCCCTTTCTGTTCATCCTTGTATCTGAACTTGTTGGTTTTCCAGCAATGTATACTTTTTGATCTCTTATACACTTACATTTGATCAAAAAAAAAAACATGATCGTTAAGTTGGGTCAACGACCATGTGGGCCTTAGGCTAAACCCAATTCAGCTCAAATGGCTGGGTCGGGTCCAGCCCAATATAAAAAAGAAGAGAGGTTTGTTGGGTCGTCAATCAGCCCAACCTGACTTGACCAAGTCTGGCCTAGATGGTTGAGTCGAGTATAGCCCATTTAATAAATAATATAATATAATAATATTTAAAAAATTCAAATTTTTCAAAAGGCATTTTAAAAATACTTGTCGGTCCCTCGCATGTTTTTCCAACTATTTTGTATAATATTAAGTTGTAGATTTACACTGTAAGATACAAATCTGATATTAAAAATATCTGATTTTCTCTGAAATTTCAAAAAATATCCATAAAAATCCAAGAATTAAAAAATAAACTTTCACATAAAAAACAAAAAAAAAATGTGTTTGGTTTTCATGCATATAGCCAAGTCTTAAAGGTTTTACATGCATAGTTTTTTAAAAAAAGGAAGATAAAATCATCTTTTATCATGTTTTAAAAAAATACAAAAATGGATATCATAACTGGTGTATGATTATCCATTATGGTTTGGCCAAAATACAAAAAATCTCATTATAATTAGTTTATCATTTGGAATGCTAGGTCTTAGCTATATTAAAAAAAAATAAGTTTGGACCTTAAAACGATTAAGATTTAACCCAATAAGGTAAAGACTTTCTCACAAAGGGAGATCTGCCTTATACCTTAGATAAGATCAACGGAAAGAAACCCGACTTAGAATATCAATCAAACAACAATGAAACTTACCTTAGGTAAGGTGCACTAAAGGTGATGCGTATTTCCCTTGCACAACTAGTCCCTTACCCGGATTCTTGCAAACCATTAGGTTTCCTAGTGACCAAAACATTAGGTGGCGACTCTTGAACTTATAATTATAATTTTATGATTAAACCCAAAACCTTTTTCCACCATTTCTTAAGAGGCAGGTCCGTTATTCGACATCGTGCATGTCACGACAACAAGCATCACGTAACTTCTTCTTTTTGAATGCAATATGAGGAAATCCTTTAACAACCTCATTTTTTACAAATTTAGAAAGAATATTCATGCTTATATGATCTAATCACTTACGCCAAAAAAAAATTATCATTAATACTAGCAACAAGACAACTTTCTATCCTCATGCATTCATCAATTTTAATCTTATAAACATTTCATTTTCTATTACCAACAAGTAAAACTTTATCATTTTCAAGGATTAAGCAACATACATGATCAAACTTGATCTTGTAGCCTTTATCATACAATTCACTAATACTTAGCAAATTATGTTTTAGATTATTCACAAGAAACAATTTTTCTATAGAGGGAGAAGACTTACTTCCAATATTGCCAACTCTAATGATCTTTCCTTTTGAGTTGTCTCCAAATATGACTTT
>Ga0325403_1003555_pt1 | contig 14261 bp, 7 predicted proteins | sample PopdelMetagenome_19_FD_205665 | JGI IMG/M metagenome (GOLD analysis project Ga0325403, IMG submission 205665) | Populus deltoides microbial communities from Bellville, Georgia, United States - Xylem-PdKOR-R4 | ecosystem: Host-associated > Plants > Phyllosphere > Stem > Wood/Secondary xylem...
CTCCTTCCCTGTGCCAAACGATCGAAGATTGTTGATCATATGGGGTTCAACAGACCCTAGTATCCAAGAAACAATTTTCGCATCCTTGGTAGTCCATATACTCAGCTCATGTGGATCGGTTGGTGCTAGTGAAGATCCATCGAGATGCCCCCATAATTCCTTCCCTTTAACAAACATACGAAACTGAAACTCCCAACTGGCATAGTTTTTGTCATTGAATCGAGTAAGAAAAGCCTCTCCAGACATCCTAGGAAACCCAAAAAAAAAATCACCAAATACTGGCGAATTCAGTCTGTAAACTGAAGAAAAGAACAAAGGTCTAGATCAGAATAATTGGCTCTGATACCATGTCACAAATATCAGATTTCAATGTAAAATTGTTCTCCGTTTGATTGATTTCTGAAAGAAGAATTCAGTCCTCTAAATACATGTAATAATCCCTAATTTTCTGTCTCTAATCCCTGATTTGTAGTCTATAATAAATATAATAAATACAAGATATTCTGTTACAATTTAGTTGCCATATATTGTTGATATTCTTGCCATAATATACACTTACATGAACCTCTATCCATGAAAAAATCAAGGTGCAGCCAAGAAGTCAAGACAATTTTCCTATTGCGTGTTTTCTTTTGTAACTCAAATAGAACTTCTAAATTGTCCATGCCGTCTGCAACAGCATGTACATAGATTGGTGGCGGTTACACTCATGAGATTATGATGGACAGGTGTAACATTAGATAGATTGCTATTGCTATTTTTTTCTAAAAAGACTTGTTATTAAAATATGCATAAGATAAAGAAATAAAAAAAATACGTCTCCATTAAATATCCACAATGCAAAGAAAGAGGAAAAAAAATGAATTGTGAAATATTCAAAACAGTGTATATATATATATATATATATAAGATCTCTTTTACATTTTATTTTATCTTATCCTCTTCTATCAAACAGAGATGAAGGCAAGCATTTCTCTTCTGTCCACATTTAGCAACCCAAATCGAATCCCTACATTTGTTCTCTCAGTACTGTTAACTAGTCTCTTTCCTGGGCGCCCCACATCAAATCCACTCGTTACCTTAATAAGTGTATTCTACGCAGCAATACGAAGGACTACAGCTAATTATGTAATATAAAGTATCGACATTAATTTTTTAGGCCAGCCTCGAATCTTAAAAACAGCTTCTTAACTATTTGATTCTTCTCTCTCTACTCCTCTGTGCGTGTGTGTGTGTGTTTTTTCCTGGGAGTTCGACGTATGTGAAAAGGCCCACCGCTACATATGGGCTGGTTCGGATCACATTTCAGTGTCGGAGTTTGGAATATTTTAACTGATAGAAGCGCCGACTAGGTTCTGCCAAACTCCCTTCATGTCAATGGTCCAACGACTATAAATGTTGTTAATGTCAGGACTTTTCACTTCAATATTATTAATTCAAACTCCAAGAAAAAAAAAGTAGCAATGGCGTCACTGCTTACGTAAAAATATTAGATTAATGTTCTTGACATAGAACACAATCCCTATATAGTATGTGCAAGTAGAGTTCTATGAACTTTTCCTGTACTCAACTGTATTAAATAATCAATCGGTTATAAAGTAGAAGATTCCTTGGATTGAGATCTTCTTGGTTCATTTTAGACGGGCATATATGCTGGATTGTAGCGTGCGCATGTGCATACTGGAGACTGTTTAAGCTCCTTTTGAGTAAATTACTCTGGAGACTGTTAATGTTTAAGCTTCCTGGTTCATCACCTGCATGTTCATGTGCTGACATGATTTATCAATATAACGTAAAGAACCGTTGCTTATATTCTTGCTCCACATATTGCACAGATTGATAAACACTAGCACAGAAAAAAATGTCAAAATCAGAGACTGATGCGCCTCCTATGGTTGGTGGAGATGGCACTTGCAGCTATTACAAGAACTCCTTCTTGCAGGTAGTGTTAAGTTGCTGATTAACCCGTGTATTTAGTACTTTCATCATATTTCTTTTACTTGTTAACACCTATATATTTCCAAGGTGTTTTATGATGCAACTAAAGACTTGTGATGTTCAATATCTTGCATCTTCCGAACATTTATACATATGGCCTTATCCTGCAAGATTTATCTACTGGAATGAACATGATTGTAGGCAATGCCTTGTTATCTCATGTCTATGGCAACATGAATCTGAGCATGAGTTAATTACTTGACACATTTTTCTTTTTCAGAGAAGAAGTGCAAATGTAGTTAAAGAAAAAATTGATGAGGAGATTGCTAAGAAATTGGACTTCCATAATCTTCCGATTGCTTCCAACACATTCCGTCTTGCAGATTTAGGATGTTCAGTAGGACCAAACACCTTTTTCCATGTCCAAGATTTGCTAGAAGCTATCAAGCAAAAGTATGAAATGCAATTCCATACCTCCCAAATTCCAGAATTTCAAGTTTTCTTCAATGATCAACCAACGAACGATTTTAATACCCTCTTCAACAATCTCCCACAAGAAAGACAATACTTTGCAGCTGGTGTGCCAGGCTCTTTCTACGATCGATTATTTCCCGAGTCCTTTCTCCATTTTGTGCACTGCTCTATTTCACTTCATTGGCTATCTAAGCTGCCAGAACAATTGTTGGACAAGAATTCTCCTGCATGGAATAGAGGAAGAATTCACTACACAAATGCACCAAATGAAGTTGTCAACGCATATGCATCTCAATTTGCCAAGGACATGGAGAACTTTTTGAATGCAAGATCTAAAGAGCTTGTGTCTGGAGGGATGCTTGTGATAATCTCACTAGGTATCCCTAATGGGATGCTTTATTCTGAGCTCCAAAATGGCGTTATGTTTGAGTGCATGTCACTGAGCCTTATGGATATGGTGAAAGAGGTGATTAAGCCTGTGAGTATTCCTTCTAGGATTATGTATGCCCATAAAATTTTACATTAATTTGATAAATGGCCAATAATTTTTATGACAGGGAGTAGTCTCTGAAGCTCAAGTGGACTCCTTCAACCTGCCATTTTATGCTGCTACTCCAGACGAGATGACAGAAATTGTGGAAAGAAATGGATTTTTCAACATTGAGAGAATGGAATTGAATGACCCAGCAGCATGGCTGAAAAGACGGATTAATATACCTGAATGGGTAGTGCATCTAAGAGCTGCAATGGAGGAATCATTCAGAAAACATTTTGGAGGAGAAGTCCTGGATGAATTCTTTGATCGCTTAACGAAAAAGCTTAGCAAGTTTTCTGATGAGCTGGAGTTAAAGTACAGGGAAAAAACTCTTCATTTAGTTGTTTTAAAGCGTCAATGAGTTAGAGGGAGATACAATGGAGGAATTCTTCAGCATCGTTGTCATTTCACCAACGCAATTTCTCTGATGTATCACAGTGACAAAGCATGAAAACTAAATCCTGCCACCATATCTAAACCAATCTTCGTGTTGCTCAAATCTTGTAACCGAGCAAAACCCATCATCAAAGCCCGAAGGATTTAGACCAATCTTTTATTTATATTTTTCCATCTTGTTTTTATGAAAAATATAATTTTAAATATACATTTCCCGAAGGATCAAAGCCCATACCACAATACACTAGCACAGAGTGAGCATATTGCAGTTGACTAGGAAACGAACAAAGCTAATTGTTTGGACAAATGGAATAATTAATCGTCCATGACCACCGTATTTTCCACGTTGGTTGAGCCCATGTTTTGTATACCTCGAAGCCCAAGAGACTGGTCCATTTGGGCTTTTCTGCCTTCTGGTACGGAAAGTTGGATCACTTACCCGTATGACTGCAGAGGCCCAACCTAAAATATACTAAAAGCAAAGCTTCTTGGAGAAATTTTATATTCCCCTCACGTCCTGCTATGGTAATTAATCATAGGTCCATGGTTGTTTTGGTGTCACAACTGTGGACATCTCCTCTTTATTCCGTTTATTTTTATATTTTAAAATAAAATTATTATTTTTTATTTTAAATTATTTTTTTATTTTTTTAAATCATTTTAATGTGTTGATATCAAAAATAATTTTTAAAAAATAAAAAATACATTATTTTGATGTATTTTCAAATAAAAGATATTTTAAAAAACAATCATTATTACACTCTGAAATACAAACATATTAAGTATTTGGTAATTGTAAATATGCTTTATAAATATAATATGTGTTTGATAAGGTATGGTTTGAATTTCATAAGAACTATAAATATCTAACTATAACAGTAAATACTTATTTTTAATATTATCTAAATACTAACCAAAACTATTTTCTTTTTTAAAAAACTTATTCAAACTATATATATATATATATATATATATATATATATCCTTTTGATTTTATTTCTTTTTTCCTTACCTCTTCTTCTAAATTTCTATATATCCGCCTGTTTTTTTTATATTGTGAACACTCCTTTCAAAAGCTAAACCATGAAGGTCTCTTCTTCTTTCTGTGCTATGTGCTTAGCTAGTGAAGGGTGAATTTAAATATTTGGTGATCGATCGGGAAGTTTCTAAAAGAAGACATTAATTAAAAGTACTATATTCCTAGAAATTTAGTTTTGGTGGTAATAGACATGTAATCGTGTCTTAATACTATACACTATTGGTTTTTATTGCCGAGAGAATACCACGACGTTGTGCCTCCCTCATCCTTTTTTTTTTCTTTTCCGAAAATTGAGTTTTTCTATTTTAATATTTTCATATAATTTTATTCATATACCATTTTTTTTAGAATAATTCACCTCTAATTAATGAACTCTAAAATAAAATTACATTATTCTTTATACCAGGAAGGATATATATAGGTTTCCATCAGAGAAAAATATATAAAGGTTGTTTTCATGAATATATTCCTCATATACATGCACTGATCACATGAGGACTCTATATTGTCCATAATTCTTAAAATATTTACCTCATGAGTAAGAAAATTATTTAGGAAAATGAAGTTTTCCTTGTCAAGAGTAATGTTGGGCTCCAGGAATAATATGCCTGTTTCCACTTGGGTCTTGTTTATTAGGAAGACAGCACTGTCTATGCATCTAGAATATATATATATATATATAGCCACGAATCACATTCACCAAGTTGCGGAATTAATAAATATATACCAGTGAAATTTGACTTAATATATGATGGAAAAGACTAGCTGGTGATAATCTTGTGTTCTTCTTTATGCGGATGAAATTAACTTCTTCAGAATCTTTGCATTATTTATGAAGAATTAATTAATTAAATTATATGCGTCGATATTCGATAATAAAATGTAAAAGACTGCAGGGACTATTCTGGATCTGCCCCTTTATATTATGATTTATTTTTTTGGGATGAAAACGGGTTATTATTAAGTATGATCCTTAATTAGTACATAAATGAATTTAAAATACAAAAATAATCAAGCTCCAAAGAGAGCTAAATTGGGATTAACCTTAGCTAGCTACCCCTATACCTCTAGCTATATATATATATATATATATATATATATATATATATATATGTCTCTTTCTGTCACCATCGATCAACCCTGGATTTGTATATAAATTTAACTAATTATTAATCATCAAAACATGTTCGCTCATCAATTAATTAATTGTGGTACCACTCTACGTGCATGCTTACCTCCTCCTGTGCTATATAAGGGCAAATGAGATGCCATAGGGCATCGCTATAACCAAAACTTAATTGCCCCATAGTTTATAACCGACAATCTGAGACATGGCAAATTTGGTGAATGATTCAATCCTGAAGAACGATGCGGCTGGCCACGTCCCGGTGAGCGGTGGATTAGGCACTGACAGCTATTACAACCACTCGTTTTTTCAGGTTTACTTCTTTAACTTCTCCCTAGACAATCGGTGATTATCCATAATTAATCACCGACATGCACGGATACTGAAAGCCTAATTTTACAGTCTCTCAGCCTTTTTATTTCTTAAAAAAAATATAATCTCTTACATGATCTTCATCTTCTGGAATCTAATTTTACAGTCTCTCAGCCTTTTTATTTCTTAAAAAAAATATAATCTTCTGGAATCTTCTAGTTGGGTTAACGTGATTGAATTTGTCCAAAGAGCACTCGGGCTTTTGGTGTTTCAGTGATTAACGGTGGATGTCTTGGGATACTTCTATAGTATAAGAAGAGACGGCTCTTTTTGTAATTATGAAATATATACAGATTCGAAAATTAAACAGGTTTCATACAAATTACAAAAACTAAAGGAATATACTACATTTTATTTTATTTTTTTGAATTTTGATCAGTAATATTAAGAAGCATTTAGTTTGAAGGTATTCAAGTTTAACTTCTCTACACTCATATATTTGTGGCTCTCACAAAAACTGCCGCCTCATGGCCTGCATTAATTAGAGCATGACTGTCAGTTGTCGAACGTATGGTCCCCTAGCTAGTCATTTGGCAAGAGATTCTCATTCCAACTCAAATGAAACAACTAGAGGAAGAATAAGAAAAATAAATATTTTACGAAAATGCTGACATGGTCCCTCATATCTCTAGTTGGACTTACATGGAGGAAATTAACCCTTATTTTTCTTCTCTCTTTCTGTCCTTGACCTTCTTTTAAAAGGCATATATATATATAGAAATAAAACACAGATAACAAATTTTGAGCCAAGTATATAGATCTATAGCAAATTAACTAACCTAGTCTAGATTCGTACAGGTTGTATGCCTTTGATATACATGAGTTGACTTTGGCTCATCTCAACTCATGTGGTCTCATGTTTCTGTTAAAAAAAAGGCAATAAAATCTTTCACCACCTTCTTTGAATGGGTTCTCCGAGGGAAAAATATGCGTGGAGGCCGGGGGGGTAATACTCGTGATTTGGAGCTTAACTATTTATCTTAGTTGCAAAATTAAAGCCTACTACACCGATATAAATACCATCCCCTAGCTCCTCTCGGGTTTGAGAGTTGAACCCATCTGTGTGGTGGAAATTAAAGAGGAATCATTCCCCAGCTCCGGCAACCTTTTATTGTTTGTTTTTTTTTTTTCCACCTCTCTTCTTTTTCCTTTTTTTTTTCTTATAGAAAATTTAAAGTTGTTTATGATCGGACGGGAAGAAGAAATTACACGTAACATGGTAAATGAGCTTAACTGCGCAGCAACTTATAGCTAACCTTTTCTTTTTATATTTAGAAAATGCTGTTTCCAAACTAAAGCATAAACATTTTCGTGATCGGAAAATAAAATAGAAAACTCAGGTTCCCGTCTTGTCATTTCTTTTTTTTTTCTTTTGATAGATGCGATTCTACTTTAAAAATCAATTTGATGGTACCCAGTTGTTAATAATCTAAGTTCTAATTAACAACAATAATACTGTCCTGCGAAGAGTGAACTATGAAAAGAGAAAGGAAAAAACAAGCAACCTGTCAAATAACCATGCATCCTAGTCTTCAAATAGTTTTATATTGATTCTCTAATACGTACGTTTTATGAGAATTTTTTGGAAAGCAATTCTTAAATATTCAATTAAAAGAATAGAATAATATGGCTGATCTCCCGAACACTCAAACCATTTAATTCAAATTTTTTATTTTTTTATGAAGGTTTTATGAAGGTTTCGATTATTTTTATTAATTCAAAAAAAATATTGGAAGAGGAACTAAGGAGATATATAACTTGAGAAGTTTAATTGAAGGACGACACTTGTTTTTTCAAAGAAATAAAATAATAATAAAAAATTGTAGATGCAAACTGACAACAAAAATGACAATTAGTCATGGACCAGAGAGATCAACAACTGGACCAGATACATATCTACGGCTCTAAACGTCATTGTCGGTATTGTCATAATCAGAAAATTAATCCGAAATTAATTATAAATCATATAACTCAACTGTCTGGCCTTTCATGTGGCTTTGGTTGTTTTTTTTTTAAATTTTAAAAAAAATCTATAAAATAAAATAAATTATAAAAAATATATTTGGCAGTGTTACTTTATTACCATTAAGTTTTGACTTTGTTTTCAAATAAAACTTATATATTATTTTTAATATTAGCAAGTGCCTATTTTATACAAGTAATTTTTTTTAAAATAATTTAGTAGCTTTTCTTGCATGTGACTAATTTTATTATAATATAAATAAATAAAAATGTTTTTTTATAAATAAAGTTATAATTTTATTTTTATGAGCAAAAGATTCCAAGTTAACGCCTTGTTTTGACAGAAAATAGCCGCAAATGTTGCAAAAGACATGATTGATGAAGCGATTTCCAAGAAGCTAGATGTAAAATCCCTATTGTCGTCTTCAAAAACAATTCGACTTGCCGATTTAGGATGTGCAGTTGGTCCAAATACCTTTGATGCTATGCAAAATATCATAGATTTAATTAAGCTGAAGTGCCAAACCCAACTCCCTACTTCTCCAATGCCTGAATTTCAAGTGTTTTTCAATGATCAACCAGCAAATGATTTCAATACCCTCTTCAAGTCTATACCGCCCAAAAGAGAATACTTCGCAGCTGGTGTGCCAGGTTCTTTTTACGAACGATTATTTCCTGATTCCTCTCTCCATGTCGTGTATTCCTCTTATGCACTCCACTGGCTCTCTAAGGTGCCAGAAGCTTTAGAAGACAAGAACTCTCCTGCATGGAACAAAGGGAGGATTCACCATGCTAGCGCCGCCGAAGAAGTACGAAGAGCATATGCAGTACAATGGGCTAATGACCTGAGTAACTTCTTGAATGCTAGAGCTCGAGAGATTGTGCCAGGAGGGATCATTGTGATTGTCACGCCTAGTATCCCAGATGGGATGGAATATTCTGAGATTTCAACTGGCATGATGTACAATTGCATGGCATCCATCCTCCTTGATATTGCAAAAAGAGTAAGTCAATTCAATTACCTCTTGTTTTATTTTCTTTCATCAACCAAACTTGCATTAAAATATATTAAATTTAATGGTTGAATTTAATTTTTATTCAAAAGACTAAAAAGATGGGTGGACGTTTATTATCATTTTTATATGTTATTTTATATTTTTATATTTATTTAATATGAGGTTGATGGTTCTAATATTCCTCCTTAATTACTCACTTAATTTGAAACTGAAATGATCTAAGCTCCTTTTACTAAGCCTTTAATGCTTCTTTTTTTTTAAATGATACCATTTCAGAAAACTATTTTAATTCAAAGGTAGGTGGTTCATTCAGAAAAAACTGTTCAATAATCCATATATAAGAACTGTACCTATCCATCATCGAAGTAATTTGTGCTAAATTTTTTTTTAAAAAAACCAAAGTACAGAAGCCACAGAGAAGATGGCCAATGAACCTTGGTCTTACAGGGAAACAAAAGACTCATAAAAGCAGAAAAGACAAAACAGATGCAAATAGAACCTAAACAGTACATAATTAATGATCCAGGCTTACGTTTTTTTCATTCATAAAAAAAATTCTGAAAAGTCGAGCAACGAATGACAAGTAAATCACGTTATGCATAAAACCATATAATGATCTATTTATTGTTTTTTTCTGTCTCACCTGGGTTGCTTCTTGTACCCCTGGTGTTTAATAAATTCCCGATTTATCTCAAAAAAGAAAGATATTTGTTTAGTTTTCGGTGTAGATGCGCATAACTTCAATTTGATACGATGGAAGAGAAAGCTGATCCAACTTGGCCATTTGCCCAATTACTCTAATTAATTATTGCAGGGGTTAATAAGTGAAGAACAAGTCGACGCCTTCAACTTGCCAACATATGCTGCCCCTCCTGGAGAGTTTGTGTCCGTGGTAGAAAATAACGAATACTTCAATATTGTGACAATGGGAGAATCAAATCCATCGCCATGGCTAACAGATGATGTACACGTTGATATGAATGAATTTGTAAACCATATAAGAGCTGCAATGGAAGGAATGTTCAACAAACACTTTGCAAGGGAGATTGTTAACGAAATGTTCGAGCGGTTAGAGGTAAGACTTTCAGAGATTTCTGTGGAGATGGAATCAGCCTACAAGGACAAAATTCAAGCATTCTATGTGTTACAACGCAATGATTCAGGTTGAATCGGATTTTTCATAATGATGCATATGATTTGATTCTGTTATATTAGTGCAGTATATCTTGATGTTTTATGAGTGCGCTCAAATGCATCTGTACTTAAACATAAGTGAAATTAGACCAAATGGCCACTGTGGATGGCCAAGTTTCATTCGTATGCTCATGTAAGAAGTTAATGTAAACCTGTTGCTCAGAAGTTGAAATGATGGGATTTGAACTTGTAATCATTTGATCAATAAAAATAATATAATATCAAGTCAAAAAACTATATATTTTATCCCAATAACTTAAATTGTTAAGTGATTAGGTATTAAAAATAATTTTATATTATTCTATAACATAAATTAAAATAGTTTATATATTACTATTCTATTATCTAGTTATTCAATGTAAAATTGGTGGCTCTAACATGTTAAAGAATCATCGTAATTTAAAATTTTAAACTATTAACTAAGAAACTATTTGATGTTATTTTCCATTACATCATTTTAAGTAAAAGTTCTTTGAAATTAAAACTTATATAAATTCACAACTATCATAGATTTAAATTTTAAATTTTAATTAAAAAAATAATATTAATGAGATTCAAACTCTACGAGGTTGGTTATTAAAACTCTAATAAACGTTAAAAGAATCATCTCAATCTACTTAAACTTCGGTAAAGTTTTAAAATGAATTTATATTATTCTTTAACAATTTGCAGCTCAAATAATTTTTTATACAAAATCATAATTTGATGGGTGTTCAATTTTAGGAGATTCAATTCTTAAGGGATGCAACTATAGGTAGGGCATCCTGTTGGTGATTTCATAGTGTTCTCTCTCTCTTCAAATTTCTATATATTTTTTTTTTTTTCCTTTTTGTGTTGGATATATATATATATATACACACACACAGAGTGCTAGTTAAGAATTGATTTAAACATTTCTTTCCTTTTTTTTCTTTCAGTAATAATATCTAAGTGTTCAAATTTAAAATACATATACAAGCAAACATAGCAACCTGGTCTCTACCCTTAACAATTATAAGAGTTTAATTAGAACGTCTCCCACTGTTTCTGTGCCAATGCCAACACATTATAACCTGATCTCCGAGCAGTTGGTCAATAATTGGCCTGGATCTTGTTGGAGTGTTCTTATCACTTCATGCTTGATTTCCGATCATATTAAAATCGAACTTTTTATATATTAATACATTCGATTATAAAAGTAAACCAATTGTTTAAACAAATGTTTTTAATATGCAGTCGGTGCTTGCATTAAACTAGCTCTAGATGTGGACCTTGTCGGTTTTCTGCTCTCATTTTCACAGGTTGCCCTTACATTTTACATCATCCATGACGCCAAAAATTTTCAATGATTGACTATTTTTTTTTTTTGTACTTCTGAAACCAGCCTTTCTGTATATCCTTGTCCACTTTTTGGATGCAACATTTTCATGGCCCAGAGTCAGCTTACTCTTCAATCTTAGAGGCACATGCATTATTAAAGAATTTAGGATGATATTAAACTCAATTATTTTATAATTATACGGTAGTATAGGAAACTAGCTTTTCTGAGCAGTGAACTTAGCTTTTCTCATTTTTCTTCCCTTCATTTTTCGTATTCTCTACATTCAAGAATTCTCCGATACACTTAGTTCATCATGGAGACTACAGAAATAAAGCTAGGTGCAAGGGGAACATGTCCTTAGAGTTATTATATATATGGATGATCTTGGTCGATCTTTCCCTGATTTCACTAACAAAAAGCCTTACCCTATTCAGACTACAGGATGGTTATTATAATTCTTTCTACTTTTATTTTTGATCAACTTTAAAACTGATGTGTTGTTATAGGGTGGAACCGCACTGATTTCTGGTTTTCTAGCAATTTTTTCACTTCCTCTCATATGTATTTCCATATGTTGACTTTTTTAAGCACCCTTTCTTGCATTACAGATTTAGTTGCACTTCTTCCGCAATTTGCGGTCTTGAGCGAGTTTCGATAGACAGTAATTAAAAGAGTTTTTAAGTTTCACAGGCACTGTACTTCGATACTGTTCCAGGGTAGTGATGCTGCGGTCTGAATTGCAGTCCTACTATTCACGTTGAAGCACATGCGGAACACACACTTCAATTACATTTAAAGTGGACAAAATACCTATATATATGCATGTTAGGTGGTTTTAGGGTTCTAGGTAAGCAGTAGAGTGGGGTTCAATCAACAGGAGCCCCCCCGTCTGAAGCCTCACATGTCTCCTTGGTGCTGTGAGGGGAGCATTGTTTTTTATAACTTGGAAAATTTATCTTGATCGTAAAACATGGAATTCATCAGATTGCAATCAATAGCTATAGGTTGAGAATTGATCCATGCATGTCATAAAAGAAATGACCGCTGTGTTTTTGCGTGTAAATAATTATATATGGTGTGTATATATATATATATATATATATATATAAAACCAAATATTTAATCCACACTATCCGAGACCAGACTCAAAATGCTGTCATCGTACTTGTTGATATTCGATAGCCAGGACAGTTATTTTATATAAAAAAAAATGCAGCCTATTTTTAGTTCCTAGGTCACCCTGACTCAACAGCTTTAAATAAATTTCATTTTGTTGGTAAGTTGGGAATCGATGAACAAATGAAAATCCTGGACCACCCTAGTTGTGGCTAGCAGCAACCAGCTTGGATGATAAAGCACAGAATTCTGAAGGTAAATGACTCACATGTCTTCTGCATTAGTTCTAATCAATCTGTTTGTCGCGATCAAGGAGTCTTGTAATGTTCACATTACAGCACATGCAGTCCCCCCAATCCGTCACATATATAGGCCTATACATGTAGAACCTACCTACCTAGCTATAGAGTAGAGTGGGGATCAATGGTCATATTATAGCACTTCCATGCATCACATAAATAAAATAAAACATAAAACATAAAACATAGCATGTGCAAGATGAAGATTTTGGTATTATTTGTTTTTTTTTTCTTGCAATATTTTTTTTTGTTTTAAATGATTTTTTATATATATTTTTTATATCCAAAATAAATTTTAAAAAATAAAAAATATAATATTTAAATATATATTTAAATAAAAAAAATACTTTTAAAAACAATCTTACTGCAATATAAATACTGGAATAATCAACAAGACCAAAGTTATTATGCTGAGCGGCAATTGTAAGGAAGTTATGATTCTTTCATGGATTAAAATGAATGGACCTGTAAGAAAACTATAAGGTACAAAACCTTAGAATCTTGTCAAATAAATAAAATAAGCTTGCTAACATAATTTTTTATTTTTTTATTTTTTTGTGAAAGCTAATAATTAGTTATCTATATACGGAAAATACTAATTAAGTTAATAAAAGTTCAAAACAGGAATATGTAAAAAAGAAAAATCTACTGTATCATTAAGTTAATGAATATTTGTAAATTAAGGTGATAATTAAATTTATATATCTAAAATGAATTAAAATAAGTATTAAAATTACGTGCTATTATAGTCATCAAGTTAAGAAAATAATTCAAGAAAAGTCAATACAAATTGGAAAAGGCAATAAATCACTTAATAGAAGGAAAAGGAATTAAGAAGGTAGTAAAGTTACTATTATAGTCATCAAGAATTAAAGAATACTCTAATCGAAGCATGGTTCATGCTTTATACATAACAACAAAAGGATAGCTTTCTAACACATCTTTATTATTATGAACACATTTTATATATATTTGGTTTCTAAAGTTTCTATTCTAAAAAAAAAAAACAAATCACATAGAAGCTAGCTCATGATCTAATCTTCTTTCAAAGGAGTTTTCAATCATCTCTAAAACTGAGTTGTCAAATATCACAACTAGTTTAATCATGTGCAAATTGTTAAATTAATTGAGATCAAATAGAGAAAGGAGGCTAGAATTCTGAATAATTTGTATATTATGAATGCATGGTCTTAACCTAAATACAAATAAAGTATATATAGGTCAAACTGAAAGTACTATTCTACCCTTAATAAATAACACTACATAAATATTATTTAACATCTCCCCTCAAACTCACAATGCGGCAGCTACAAGCATCGAGAGTTTGCCAACCAGAAAACGAAAACGAGAGATGGAATGCCCCTTAATAAAGAAATCTGCAATCTGCAAGGAAGAAGGAACAAAAGGCAAAGCAATGGTGTCATGTTTGAGATGATGACGAGTAAGATGACAATCGATCTCAATGTGCTTAGTGCGCTCATGAAAAACCGAGTT
>Ga0325403_1003560_pt1 | contig 14255 bp, 14 predicted proteins | sample PopdelMetagenome_19_FD_205665 | JGI IMG/M metagenome (GOLD analysis project Ga0325403, IMG submission 205665) | Populus deltoides microbial communities from Bellville, Georgia, United States - Xylem-PdKOR-R4 | ecosystem: Host-associated > Plants > Phyllosphere > Stem > Wood/Secondary xylem...
AAGAAAAGAAAAAATCGTTCAAAGAGACGTTTATTGGTTTCTGTCGCAGAAAACTAAATAAAGGAAAATTAGACCAAATCAACTCGGAATTAGCTCAAATTTGATTAAAGTATTAATCAAGCCCTAATCACATCACATATTATTTGGGGTCAATTGGACATCGTTTGCTTTGGTTTTCAATTTCAAGTCTGATTCTTACCGTTTTTGCGTTAGTATATCAAACCTTATCGAATATTGCTCAAAATTCATATTCTTTCTATTTGGCTTGATATCACACTATATTTGAAATTTTATCTCAATTGGATATCATTCACTTTAGGTTCCAGATTCATACTTAACTCGTCGTCAACGAGTCTGTTTTGCATCAACTTTTGACATTCGCTTTCTTTCTGTTGTTTTCATTTCTTGCAGTATATTTTAGCAGCTGTTCTATTTTGTATATCATCATTGCAGCGTTTTATCTCCTCTCTTTCTGAAGCTTGCTGGGCATTGACTACTGCCGTTAACACATCAAGTTCTTGCTTCATGTCCCCTAGAATACGGGATAAACTCTTGGATTCTTTTTTCAGAACACTAATATCTTTATTTATCTCCTTTTGATACCACCTCTCTTTTTGAATCCTCATTTTCTTTTGCCATAGCACCTCATCAAAATACATGAAATCCCTTCAGTTTATTGGCTGGCGAAAACCATTCCGATGGCCTATGCTCTCATCCTTAAAAGCACCATTGCAAATATCTTCAACGTCCTCCTCAAAATCCTTATAATCAGCCCACCTTGGCCTTTCAGCCCCACTGCCATTGTTTGATTTCGGTTCAGCCCCAACCTTTCTCACATCTTGGGTGTTCAAGCCACATTACCATGTTTTCCCACCTTCTCAAGTCTGTCACACACGTTCCCCATCACAAAATTCATTCTTTCCATCATCTTCATCATGGCTTGCATTTGGAATTTAAGTTCTACATCAGGATTGTGGTGTGAGCTCTGACATGATAGTACCTGCAAAAATTAGTTAGTGGTAAAAAACAAATCCTTACATCGCTTATCTTTCGCTCAAACACTCTTAATATCCTCGCACACTCACACCTCTCGTCTCACCTTCTTGTGGAACTAAAACCAACACCAAATAAAATCAACTTAGCAGCGCTATATATTGACTTAAGAAGAAATAAAAACCATAAAACAAGCAAAAACAAAACTGTGATGATAGGGTCACGAGTAGCAAGCAAATCTATCTGAAATATGAATGAAATTGAAAACTCAAATAAAAACAGAAATGAAATATGAAAAAAGATGAAACAACACCCATATATGTTGGATATGTTGAAAATATACTGCAAGAAATGAAAACAACAGAAAGAAAGTGAATTTTCAAAAGTTGACGCAAAATAGACTCATTTACGACGAGTTAAGTCTGAATTTGAAACCTAAAGTAAATGATGTCCGATTGAGCTAGAATTTCAAATATATTGCGAAATCAACCCAAATAGATAGAATATAAATTTTGAGCAAATAACGATAAGGTTTGATATACTGACACAAAAACATTATGAATCAGACCTGATTAGACTCGGAATTGAAAAGCAAAGTAAACGATATCCAATTGACCCTAAAATTAATATTTGATTTTATTAGGACCCCAATAATCAGTGTATCAAATTGAAGCTAATTCCAAGTTGATTTGATCCAATTTTCACTTGTTTAGCTTTTTGGGGCAGAAACTAGTAAACATTTTTTTGAACGATTTTTTTTCTTGCTTTCTCTTCTCTTTTTTCTATCTTTTTTTATGCTACTGATATATTGTGAATAGTAAAAAAATGAAATAAATGTTTTTTATATGCCGCAAATTCAATGAGAAGAAGAAATTGGACACTGAGGAATTTTTGCGGAAACAACAAGAAACGAAAATTTGAGAAGGATATAATCTAATTAATGGAGCCAAGCTCTGATCCAAATGATGCAAACCTCGTGATCATATGGTCACGCAATCCACACGCAAAGACTGGTACTCGGAAAGCCAAGTAAATCAGGTTTGATAGGAGTGTGACACAAAGATAACTTGTACCTAGGCACCAGCACTATTGGAAACGGAAACCCCCACCCAACGAATATTGATTCGCGAACGAGAAGTATAAGGATTATGCCATGAAGACAGTTGTTCTTTGATAAGTTGTTTTTCAGTTCTTTAGAGAACCATGGAAAGGAGATTATCTCACCAACACACACACACACACATAAAGTGCGGCAAATAAGAAGTTTTACTAATTTGAATTGTCTAACCTTACATGTCTGGTTATGCCCTTATTTATAGTGACTCCAAACTAAAATAAACCCTAATAGACCTCCCTTAGGTGGACTTATATGATGTCCATTTACAATTGACCCAAATAAGTAATAATAACCCAAATACTAAGAAGAAAATAATAATAACAATAATAAATCTGAATTTAACATCCTACATATGATAGGATTAGATTTGTTGTCCTTTAGAAGTCCCATATAAGTTAGGAGAATCAAATATGAAGGTAGAATTAATTCTGAAATCTTCTTTCCTTGTTGCAGGTAAGATGAATAAGGAATCCTTGTAGGAAAAGGATTCTGAAACATTTATGAATCCTTGCCACACTTGAAAACTATATTGCAACCCATTGAAAATCCTTGCAGAACTAGTAGATTCCCAAAACAAGCTGCCATATCCTTGTAGGAAAAGGATCCTTACCAAATAGGAAGTCCACAAGTCGAAAGGAAGTAAATAACAAAATTTGTACCGCCTTTGTTGACCAGTTTTGCGTTGCCTTTCTGCACTCTGATTGATCTAAAATTTTAACCCAAGGTAGTACAACATGTCAGGAGACCCCACGTAAAATTTCAGCGCAATCCAACTGTTGGATTGAGAAATATGATTGTTTCCGTAAAACAGGATAATTGCACATTTTACATCAAAATCTGAATTTGACCTTGTTTGGATCGTATCATTCCCTTTCTCTTCAAGATGATTCATCCTCGAATCACCAATAAGTTGAATGGACAATTCCTTAACCTCGTTTTGAAGCCTCTGGAGTTCTTTTCTTGCCAACAATCATCGCCAACAACTTTTGATATGATCTAGGCAAGGTCAAATTCGGATTTTGATGTAAAATATGCAACTATCCAGTTTTACGGTAACAATCATAATAAATAAGGGTTTATTTATATTATTTGGGTTTAATTGTAAGTGGGCATTATATAAGTCCACAAAAAAGGTCCATTAGGGTTTATTTTAGTTTGGAGTCACTATAAATAAGGGCATAAATAGACGTGTAAGGTTAGACAATTCAGATTAATAAAACTTCTTGTTTGCCGCACTTTGTGTGTGTGTGGTTGTGAGATAATCTCCCTTCCATGGTTCTTTTAAGAATTGAAAAACGAATTATCGAAGAACAACGGTCTTTGTGGCATCATCCTTATACTTCTCGTTCGCGAATCAATATTCGATGGGTAGGGGTCTTCGTTTCTAATAGTGCTGGTGCCTAGGTACAATTATCTTTTTGTCAAACTCCTATCAAACCTGATTTACTTGGCTTTTCGGGAATTGATGTCTTTATGTGTGTGTTGCGTGACCACGTAATATCCTAATTCTTCAAAGATCTTAAACCTATCGTGTTTGGCTTTTCTATCAAATTGCCAAGGCCTTCCTAGTAATAGATGAGTATCATGCATAGACACAACATCACATAACACTTCATCCTTATATTTGCCTATTGAAAAGGAAATCATCACCTATGTATTCACCCTAATAACACCACATTCATTTAACCATTAAAGCTGATGAGGCCTCTTATGCTTTACAGTATTCAATCCCAACTTTTTAACCAAAGTAACACTAGCAACATTAGTATAACTACTACTATCAATGATCATACTACATGCCTTATCGTTGATTAGGCATCTAGTATGGAAGATGTTCTCCCTTTGTTGCTTAACATCGTCCTCCTTAGTCTGAACACTAAGCGACCTTCTAATCACCAAAACTTTATCACCAATAGCATACTCTAAATCTCTAGCATCCTCAAATGGTGGCATGTCATCACAATCAGACTCCTCACTAATGGAAACAATCTCTCCATCATCCCTTAGAATCATAACTCAACAATTTGCACACTCTGATGCATAGTGTCCCAATCTCTGACACTTGACACACTTTATATTACGATTACACTTCAGTTGGACTTCTACCTTAAGTTTTTTTTTATCATTGGTTGCAACCTGCTTCTTCATGGAGGTAGGTTCGACATTTTTGGAAGTCACCAATGGCTTCGTTGGTGCACTACCCTCTCTCCTATAATTCATTCTCTAACCCGAAGAAGACCCCGTATAAGCTCCAGATCATGTATTATCCTTCCTTTTCAACTGTCCTTCAACCTTAATGGCTAAGTGTACTAACTCCTCCAAATCAACATATGATTGCAACTCCACAACATTAGCTATGTCTCTATTCAAGCCATTAAAATACCTAGACATAGTCTCTTCCTCATGTTCATTAACATTAGCCCTAGTCATAGCCATTTCTAGTTCTTTATGATTCTCTTCCACACTCTTATTACCCCGTTTAATCATTTGTAAAAGATTAAACAACTCCCGATAATAGTCTTTATGAACATACCTCTTCTTCATTATTGTCTTCAACTCCTCCCATGTGTTAACTGGTCTTTCTCTATTCCTTCTTCTTTCTACCACCAATCTCTTCCCTCGAACCATGGCATAGTCAGTAAACTCCAGTACAACTAACTTAACCTTCTTCTCTTTTGAGTATCTATAAATGTCAAAAACCATCTCTACCTTTCTCTCCCACTCTAAGTAAGCTTCAGGGTCAGTTTTTCCCTTAAATGCTAGGATTTTCAACTTAATACTACCCAAATTTCAATCTACATCACCTAAATCATCAAAATTCGTCTTATGCCTAGAACCCTGTCTGGTTGAATTTTACCCCTCCTTGGCCGAGCCTCATACAAGTCATTCCTATGGGCTTAGGAAAAATCATCTTCGGCTTCTTCTGTAGAGTTTCTAGCAACACTCTCCTTCTTCCTAGTTTCTCTATCCTTTTTCCTAAGCCCATTTTCAACCTTAGTCTCCAATTTTTCAAACCTACTCATCATCTCTCTAAACATGAACTCCATTTGTTTTTGCATTTTATATACCCATCCTTTAGAACTCCTCTCTTTTTTGGTGACACACTACTAGAAGACATTCTCTCCCTTTTTTTATACTCGTACGAAATTGTTAGCAAAAATAAAATAAAAAATAAAAATAATACCTCGCACACTTATGTTTCACACAAAAATGTAGGCTTTTCACTTTAATATGCTTACCATGCCTCTTTTTTTTCACTAATAATTGCTTTTTTTAGCTAAGATCACTTAGAAACAATTTCAGAAAAACAACCAACTACACAGTGAATTTATAAACGCAATACAGACTCAAGAAGTAAAGAATTGCGTAACTAACAAAACAAAATTCAATGAAAAATTCACGAATAGCAATGCAAATTTGTAAGAATAATATGATGATTTGAAGACACGAAATAAAAAATATTAGAAAAGAGCTAAACAATTACAAATTATCAAGAACTAAAAAAAATTTCCATAAACTCAAGAAATCAACTAACCACCCAAATTTTCAAGACACACATCAAGACTACTAAAAGATTCACGAATCAAGACTAACCAATTGCCTAATGATCAAGGTTTCTTCAAGCATGTATTCGGCCAAAACTCAAACAAAGTGATTGATGCAATCATATTATTCGATAGTTTCACCCATATTTAATTAGTGCTTTGTCTATGTTTTATATATAAAATTCCTTAATATTCTTTTTTTTTTTTTATGTTTTGAAGGCACTTTTGGATGAAAGATGCAAAAAAAAGTAAATTGAAGGTAATTGGCAGATTTCACTGTCAGTTAATGTTTTATGCAGAGTGTGAGCTCTAGAGATCGAAATGAAGTGATTCCAGTGGCATTAAAAAGCTAACATCCATACCTTTCTGGACATATAAGGCAAGAAAATAAAATAAGGAAGAGCATGGAAATCGCAGCCTTCAAAGTCAAATCTTGCAATGTGCTAGTGATGACCTTCGACCATTCCGACTTGAATATCTGGAGCTAAAGAAGTCCAATTGATGCAAACTCAATTGTGTTCGATTCCTAACTTAAAGTACTATCAACTCTCAAAATATCAGCAAAATAAAATATCATATGAGGGAGATATGATTTTTCGAAGATGACAATTGAATTCTGCCAGCAAACAGATTTCGTGAAAAAACGAGTCCAAATTATGTTCCGAAGCATCTAAACGAGCATCTAAGTTTTTATTTTAGCAATTTAACTCATCTAAGTCAAATCTTGAAGATTTGATGCAAGGCTATTTCTCTTTGTTTAGGAAAATAGTTATCGAAGTACTTAATTGTAAACTGTCTACTTAAGGAAGGACTATTTTGTAAAATAGAGACTAGGGTTTCCTAGGATATAAAAAGAATGAGAGAAGAGAAGGGGGACAGCCAGCCAAGAAGAGAAAAACACCTCCTTACTCTAAAAAACCCAAAATCATGCATTCCTCCTTCTTTTTGATTAGTTGTTCAACAAACATGCAACGCTAAAACTTGTTTTCTTGGTTGCAAGAACATGAAAACCTTCGAATTTCAATAACTGTGAGATTTATTTTATGTTTTCTTTTCAGTTGATATATTGAATGTGTTTGTTCTCCTATGCTTATTTTTCCTATGATTGTTTATTTTAATTGCTAGAGCGGACTCTAAGTTATTATTGTAAACAATCTATTGCTAAGTTTGATATCAAAACTGAAGTTGTGGTATATGAATTTGTGAAGCAACTGAGTTTAATAATTGTGGCGGATCTACTCTATTAATCTTAGGGAGAACATTCAATCAAATCAAACATAGACTGTGGATCAAAAGTTATTGCCCTTTTTACATCATTACTCAAGTCTGGCTGACCAGACCTCCTCGTCATCGAGTAGCGATTCCATAGCAACCCAAGGAAAACGGCCTTCGAAAACTCGTGTAAACATTTTAGCACGATCCAATAGTCGGATCAAAATTTATGGCCTTTTCGAGGTGTAACTCAAGGTTGGCCGACCATACCATCTCGTCACCCAGTAGTTGATTCCATAGGTAAGCCAAGGAAAATAGCTTCCGAAAACTCGTGTAACAATTAGAGCGCGATCCAATGGTCAGATCGAAAGTTATGGCCCTTTTGAGCTGTTACTTAAGCATTGCCGACAAGACCTCCTTGTCCTCAATTAGCTATTCCATAGCAACCCTAATGAAAATGGCCTCCGGAAACTCCCTTTTGAGCGGTTATTCATGTCTCGCCGACCAGACCTCCTCTTTACCGAGTAGCGATTCTATAATAACCACAATGGAAACGACCTCCGAAAACACGTGTAAAAATTTGAACGCGATCCAACGGTCGAATCAAAAGTTATGGCTTTTTGAGCCGTTACTCAAGTCTGTCCGACAAGACATCCTCATCCCCGAGCAGCGATTCCATAGCAACCCCAAGGAAAACGCCCCTCCCGAAAATCATTTAAAAATTTAAGCGCAATCCAACGATAGGATCAAAAGTTATGGCCCTTTTGACCCATTACTCAAGTTTGACCGACTAGATCTCCTCGTCACCGAGTAGTGATTTCATAGCTACCCCAAGGAAAACGCCCTCTGAAAACTCGTGTAAAAATTTGAGCGCGATCCAACAATCAGATCAAAAGTTGTGGCCCTTTTGAGCTGTTGCTCAAGCATGGTCGACAAGACCTCCACGTTCTCGAGTAACGATTCCATAGCAACCCCAACGAAAACGGCCTCCAGAAACTCATGTAAAAATTTGAGCGCGATCCAACGGTCATATAAAAAATTATGGCTCTTTTGAGCTGTGACTCAAGTCTGGCCGACCAGACCTCCTCGTCATTGAGTATCGATTCCATAGCAACACTAAGGAAAATGGCCTCCGGAAACTCGTGTAAAAATTTAAACGCGATCCAACAGTTGGATCAAAAGTTATGACCCTTTTGAGCCGTTGCTCAAGGCTGGCCGACCAGACCTCCTCGTCATTAAGTAAGGAATCCAAAGCAACTCTAACGAAAACGTCCTCCAAAAACTCGTGTAAACATTTTAGCACGATCACGGTCATACAAAAAGTTATGGCCATTTTGACCTCTTCGTCACCGAGTAGCGATTCCTTAACAACCCTAATGAGAACAACCTCCAAAAACTCATAAAAATATGAGCGCGATCAAACGGTCGGATCAAAATTTATGGCTCTTTGGAGACGTTACTCAAGTCTAGCTGACTAGACCTCCTCTTCACCGAGGTAGCAATCCCAACGGAAACGGCGTCCTTAAACTCGTGTAAAACTTTGAACACGATCCATCAGTCGTATCAAAAGTTATGGCCATTTTGAGCCGTTAGTCAAGTCTGGCCGACCAGACTTTCTCGTCAACTGGTAGCGATTCCATACCAACCCCAAGGCAAACATCCTTTGAAAAGTCGAGTAAAAATATAATCGCGATCAAACGATCAGATCAAAATTTATAGCAGTTTCGAGATGTTACTCAAGTCTAGCCGACCAGACCTCCTCTTCACCTTGTAGCAATTACAAAACAACCATAATGGAAGCGACAACGGTAAACTTGTGTAAAAATTTGAACGCAATCCTTAGTTGGATTAAAAGTTATGGCTATTTTGAGGCGTTACTCAAGTCTGGCCGACCAGATTTCCTCATAACCGAGTAGCGATTCTATACCAATCTCAAGGCAAACTGATACGATCCAGGCAAGGTCAAATTTGGATTTTGACGTAAAAAGTGCACCTATCCAGTTTTACGGCAACAGTCATAATTCTCAATCTTACCCTTGGTTTGAGTTGAAATTAATTGCCACGTGATCACGAGGTTCGCATCACAAACGTTCTTTGAAAACTCGAGTAAAACTTTAGGCGTGATCTAATTGCCACATCAAAGTTTATCTCCCCTTCAAGATGTTACTCAAGAATGGCCGACCACACCTTCTCTTCACCGAGAAGCAATTCCACAGCAACCGTAAGGGAAACGACCTCTTAAAACTCGGGTAAAAATTTGAATGCAATCCAACGGTCGGATAAAAAGTTATGGCCCTTTTGAGCTGTTACTCATTTCTGGCCGACTAGACCTTCTCGTCATCGAGTAGAGAATCCATAGGAACCCTAAGGAAAACAGCCTCCAGAAACTCTTGTAAATATTTTAGCACGATCAAATAGTCGGATGAAAAGATATGGCCTTTTTGACCCGCTTCTCAAGTATTGTCGACCAGACCTCGTCGGCACCGTGTAGCAATTCCTTAACAACCATAATGAAAATGGCCTCAGAAAACTCGTGTAAAAATTTAAGCGTGATCAAACAGTCGGATCAAAATTTATGGCACTTTTAAGACATTACTCAAGTCTAGCCGACCAGACCTCCTCTTCACCGAGTAGCAATTTCATAACAACCACAACGGAAACGGCCTCTGTAAACTTGTGTAAAACTTTGAACGCGATCCATCCGTCGGATCAAATGTTATGGCCTTTTTGAGCCATTACTCTAGTCCGGCCAACCAGACCTACTCATCACCGAGTTGTGATTCCATAGCAACCTCAAGGAACACGGCCTCCCAAAAATCATGTAAAACTTTGAGCGCAATCCAACGATCAGATAGAAAGTTATGGCCCTTTTGAGTCGTTGCTCATGCATTGCCAACAAGACCACCTCGTCCCCGAGTAGCGATTGCATAGCAACCCCAATGAAAACGGCCTCCGAAAACTCATGTAAAAATTTAAGCGTGATTAAACGGTCGAATGAAAATTTATAGGACTTTTGAGACATTAGTAAAGTCTAGCCGACCAAACCTCCTCTTCACCGAGTAGCAATTCCATAACAACCACAACAAAAATGGCCTCTGTAAACTCGTGTAAAAATTTATCATTCGGATCAAAAGTTATAGCCATTTTAAGCCATTACTTTAGTCCTACCGACGAGACCTCCTCGTCACCGAGTTGTGATTCCATAGCAATCTCAAGGAAAACGGCCTTCTGAAAATCATGTAAAAATTTGAGCGAGATCCAATGATGGAATCAAAAGTTATGGCCCTTTTGACCCGTTACTCTAGTTTGACCAACCAGACCTCCTCGTCACCGAGTAGTGATTTCATAGCTACCCCAAGGAAAATAGCTTCCGAAAAATCATGTTAAAATTTGAGAGCGATCCTACGATCGGATCGAAAGTTATGGCCCTTTGTAGCTGTTGCTCAAGCATGGCCGATAAGACCTCCTCGTTCCGGAGTAGTGATTCCATAGCTCACCCAATGAAAACAACCTCCAAAAACTTGAGTAAAAATTTGAGCACGATCCAACGGTCGGATCAAAATTTATAACCTTTTTTGAGTTGTTCTTACTCAAGAATGGCCGACAAGATCTCTCCTCGTCACCGAGTAACAATTCTATAACAACCCTAATTAAAATGGCCTCCGAAAGCTTTGCTTTCTATTTTGCAAACTTGTCTTGCTATGGTTTGATCAAGGGAGTCTATTCCCTTTGCCTAGCTATGTATGTCTATATGTACTGCTGGTTTCCAACTTGTTCTGCAAGCTTGTCTTGCTATTTTTGATCCATACAATTCTTACATTGGATTAAAAAAAAAAGGCCTCTGGAAACTCATGTAAAAATTTGAGCACGATTCAATGGTCGGATCAAAATTTATGGCCCTTTTGAGACGTTACTCAAGTCTGGCCGACCAAACCTCCTCGTCATTGAGTAGAGATTTCATAGCAACCATAACAGAAACAGCCTTCAAAAATTCAAGTAAAAATTTGAATGCGATCCAATGGTCAGATCAAAAGTTATGGCCCTTTTGAGGCATTACTCAAGTAAAGCCGACCGTACTGCCTTTTCACCGAGTATCGATTCCATAGCAACCATAACAGAAACGGCCTCCGGAAAATCAAGAAAAAATTTGAACGCGATCCAACTGTCGGATAAAAAGTTATGGCCCTTTTGAGCTGTGACTCAAGTCCAGACGACTAGACTTCCTCTTCATTGAGTTGGGCTTCCATAGCAACCACAACAAAAATGGCCTCCAGAAACTCATGTAAAAATTTGAACGTGATCCAATGGTCGGATCAATAGTTATTGCCCTTTTGAGTCGTGACTCAAGCCTGGCTGACCAGACATCCTCGTCACCGAGTAGCGACTCCAAAACAACCCTATGGAAAACATCCTCCGGAAACTTGTGTAAATATTTTAGCATGCTCCAACAATTGGATCAAAAGTTACGGTCCGTTTGACCAGTTTCTCAAGTCTTGACGACCAGACCTTTTCGTCACCAAGTACCAATTTTATAGCAACCCCAATGAAAATGGCCCCTGAAAACGCAACTAAAAACTTTGGCGCAATCCAACTGTCGGATAAAAATTTATCTTCCTTTTGAGATGTTACACAAGTGTGGCTGGCCTGACCTTCTCATCACCAAGTTGGGATTCCACAACAATCGCAAGGGAAACGACCTCCATACATTCGTGTAAAAATTCAAAAGCAATCCAAGATTCGGATCAAAGTTATGGCTCTTTTAAGCCGTTACTCAAGTCTGGCCGACTAGACCTCCTCGTCATCGAGTAGCGATTCCATAGCAACACTAAGGAAAACAACCTCCAAAAACTCGTGTAAACATTTTATCACGATCTAACGGTCAGATCAAAAGTTATGGCCCTTTTGACCTGTTTCTCAAGTCTTGCTGACCAAACCTCCTCGTCATCGAGTAGCGATTCCATAGCAACTCCAATGAAAACGACCTCTGCAAACTTGTGTAAAACTTTGAGTGGGATACAACGGTCGGATCAAAATTTATTGCCCTTTTAAGAAATTACTCAAGTCTGGTCGACCAGACCTCCTTATCACCGAGTAGTGATTCAATAGCTACCACAAGAAAAAAAGCCTCCAGAAACTTGTGTAAAAATTTTAGCGCGATCCAATGGTCGGACCAAAAGTTAAGGCCCTTTTGACCTGTAACTTATGTTTGGCAGACAAGACCACCTCGTCACTGAGAAGTGATTCCATTGCAACCCCATGGAAAACGGCATTCAGAAACTCGTGTAAAACTTTGAGCGCGATCCAACTGTGGGATCAAAAGTAATGGCCCTTTTACCTGTTACTCAAATGTGGCCGACTAGACCTTCTTGTCACCGAGTAGCGATTCCATAGCAACACCAAGGAAAACGACATCCGGAAACTCGAGTAAAAATTTGAGCGCAATCCAATAGTGGGATCAAAACTTATAGCCCTTTTACCTCGTTACTCAAGCGTGGCCGACCAAACCTCCACATCACAGAGTAGCGTTTCAATAGGTACCCCAAGGAAAAAGACATCCGAAAACTATAGTAAAAATTTGAGCGCGATCCAACGCTCAAACAAAAAGATATGGCCCTTTTAGCCCGATATTCAAGCTTGGTTGAAAATACCACCTCATTGCCCAGTAGCGATTCCATTGCAACCCCAAGGAAAATAGCATCCGGAAACTGGAGTAAAAATATTAACTTGATCTAACGGTTGGATCAAAAGTTATTGCCCTTTTGACCCGTTACTCAAGCTCGGCCAACAACACCTCCTCGTCACCGAGTAGCGATTATATAGCAACCCCAAGGCAAAGAGCCTCCTGAAAATTGTGTAAACATTTAAGCGCAATCCAATGGTCGGATAAAAGTATAAGGCCCATTTGATCCGTTGCTAAAGTGTGGCCGACCAGACCTCCTTATCACCAGGTAGTGATTCAATAGCTACCTTAAGGAAAACGACCCCCGGAAACTCGTTTTAAAATTTGAGCGTGATCCAATGGGCAGATCAAAAGTTGTGGTTCTTTTGACCCGTTACTCAAGTTCGGTGACTAGACCTCCTCGTCACTAATTAGCAATTCCATACCAATCCTAAGGCAAACAGCCTTTCGAAACTTGTGTAAAAATTTGAGCGCGATCCAACGGTCATATAAAAATTTATGGCCCTTTTGATCCTTTACTTAAGTGAGGCCGACAAGACCTCCTCGTCACCAAGTAGCGATTCATAGCAAACGCAAGGAAAACGGCCTCTAGAAAATAATGTAAACATTTGAGCGTGATCTAACAGTCGAATTAAAACTCACGACCCTTTTGAACTGTTACTCAAGCTTCGCCGACAAGACCTCCTCGTCATCGAGAAGCGATTCCATAGCAACACAAAGGAAAACAGCATCCGAAAACTTCAGTAAAAATTTGAGCGCGATCCAACAGTGGGATCAAAAGCTATAGGCCTTTTGACCCATTACTCAAGCATGCTGACTAGAGTTTCGCCTCACTGATTAGCGATTCAATAGCTACCTCAAGGAAAACAACATCTGAAAAATCATGTAAAAATTTGAGCGTGATAAAATAATGGGATCAAAAGTTATGGCCCTTTTGCCCGTTACTCAAGTCCAACCGACCTGACCTCCTCGTCACAGAGTAGCAATTCCATGTCAACCTTAAGGCAAACGACCTCCCGATACTCGTGTAAACTTTTTAGTGCGATCCAACGGTCGAAACAAAAGTTATGACCATTTTGAACCGTTACTCAAGCTTAGTCAGTAAGACCTCCTCATCACCAAGAAGCAATTCCATTGCAAAACCAAGGAAAACGACATCCAGAAACTCTAGAAAAAATTTGAGCGTGATCCAATGGTGGGATCAAAACTTATAGCCCTTTTCACCCGTTACTCAAACGTAGCCGACTAGACCTCCACGTCCCCGAGTAATGATTCAATAGGTACCCCAAGGAAAACAGTATCAGGAAACTCGAGTAAAAATTTTAGCGCGATCGAATGATGGGATGAAAAGTTATTGCCCTTTTGACCCATTTCTCAAACGTGGACGACCAGATCTCCATGTCACTAAGTAGCGATTCAATAGGTACCCCAAAGAAAACAACATCCGGAAAATCAAGAAAAAATTTGAGCGCGATCCAACGCTCGGATCAAAAGATATGGCCCTTTTGGCTCGATACCCAAGCTTGGCCAACAGTACCACCTCGTCGCCGAGTAGCGATTCCATAACCACCACAATGAAAATGACATCTGATTAGTACTTAAAAGTGCATTTTTATCAAGGTTTTATATCATCATTTTGCACTTGAAGTATCAATAACTCCTTAACTAGAGCATGTTTTATAATAACAGATCTGATAATATAAGATAG
>Ga0325403_1003561_pt1 | contig 14254 bp, 12 predicted proteins | sample PopdelMetagenome_19_FD_205665 | JGI IMG/M metagenome (GOLD analysis project Ga0325403, IMG submission 205665) | Populus deltoides microbial communities from Bellville, Georgia, United States - Xylem-PdKOR-R4 | ecosystem: Host-associated > Plants > Phyllosphere > Stem > Wood/Secondary xylem...
CCGAGCACGTCGCCGATGATGAAGAGCAGCAGGAGCTTGGTGCCGATGGCACGCTTCAGCTCCGGCTGGTCGGTTCCGCCCGAGGCGGTCACGGGTGTCGGCGTCGCCACGGGGCACAGAGTGGCCCCGCCCGTCCGCGCGCGCCAGACCGGGGTCCCCGATCCGGCGCGGCTCAGGCGTCGATGCGGTCGGAGTCCAGGCCGCTGGCGCCCTCGACGATGAAGTCCTTGCGGGGGGCGACGTCGTTGCCCATCAGCAGCTCGAAGACGCGCTCGGCGGCGGCGGCGTCGGCGATGCCCACGCGCCGCAGCGTCCGGTGGCGCGGGTCCATCGTCGTGCCGGCCAGCTGGTCGGCGTCCATCTCGCCCAGGCCCTTGTACCGCTGGATGTCGGGCTTCCAGCGGCGCCCGGAGGCCTTCAGCCGCGCCAGGGTGCTGGCCAGCTCGGCCTCGGAGTAGGTGTAGACGAGCTCGTTCTTGGCCTTGCCGTTCCCGACCACCTCGACGCGGTGCAGCGGCGGCACCGCCGAGTACACGCGGCCGGCCTCGACCATGGGCCGCATGTAGCGGAAGAACAGCGTCAGCAGCAGCGTGCGGATGTGGGCGCCGTCGACGTCGGCGTCGGCCATGAAGATGACCTTGCCGTAGCGGGCCGCCTCCAGGTCGAAGCTGCGGCCCGAGCCCGCGCCCACGACCTGGATGATCGCCGCGCACTCCGCGTTGCGGAGCATGTCGGCGATCGAGGCCTTCTGGACGTTGAGGATCTTGCCCCGGATCGGCAGCAGGGCCTGGAACTCGCTGGACCGCGCGAGCTTGGCGGTGCCGAGGGCGCTGTCGCCCTCGACGATGAACAGCTCCGAGCGCTCGACGTCGTTGCTGCGGCAGTCGGCGAGCTTCGACGGGAGCGAGGAGGTCTCGAGCGCGGTCTTGCGGCGCTGGGTCTCCTTGTGCTGGCGCGCGGTGATGCGGGCCCGCGACTCCGCGACGACCTTGTCCAGGAGGGTGGCGGTCTGGAGCTTCATGGACTTGGCGGGGCTGGCGAAGAGGGCCGCGACCTCCTTCTCCACCACCTTGGCGACGATGCCGCGCACGGCCGAGGTGCCGAGGACCTCCTTGGTCTGGCCCTCGAACTGCGGCTCCGGCAGGCGGACCGTCAGCACGGCGGTCAGGCCGGCGCTGACGTCCTCCTTCGAGACCGGCTCCTCCTTGGCGCCCACCTTCAGGCGGCGCGCGTTGTCGGTGACCGCCTTGCGCAGGGTCTTCAGCAGCGCCGCCTCGAAGCCGGCGACGTGGGTGCCGCCCTTGGGGGTGGAGATGATGTTGACGAAGCTGCGCAGCTCGGCGTCGTACCCGGTGCCCCAGCGCAGCGCGACGTCCACCTCGCACTCGCGCTCCACCTCCTGGCTCACCATGTGGCCGCGGTCGTCGAGCATCGGGACCGTCTCGCGGAAGCGGCCCGACCCCTGCAGGCGCCAGGTGTCGGTCACCGGCGGGTCGGTGGCGAGGTGGTCGACGAACTCGGTGATGCCGCCGTCGTGGCGGAACACCTCCTCGTGCGGGCCGGCCTCGCCGGGGGTGCCGGGCACGCCTCGCTCGTCACGGATGCGCAGGCTCAGGCCCGGCACGAGGAACGACGTCTGGCGGGCGCGCGTCACCAGCTCGTCGTAGGAGAACGCCGCCTCCTTGAGGAAGATCGTGGGGTCCGCCCAGTAGCGCACCCGGGTGCCCGTGCGGCCCCGGCGCACCTTGCCGGCCAGGCGCAGCTCGGAGGCGTCGGTGAAGGGCGTGAAGGCGCTGGTCGGCGAGGGCTGCGCGGCGCTGCCGGACCCCGGGTCGGCGAAGGTGCCCGGCTCGCCGCGGCGGAAGCTCATCGCGTGCGTGGCGCCGCCGCGGTCGACCTCGACGTCCAGGCGCGCGGACAGCGCGTTGACCACGCTGGCGCCGACGCCGTGGAGGCCGCCGGAGGCGGCGTAGGAGCCGCCCCCGAACTTGCCGCCGGCGTGGAGCTTGGTGAAGACGACCTCGACCCCGGTCAGCCCGGTGCGGGGCTCGACGTCGACGGGGATGCCGCGCCCGTCGTCGCGGACCTCGACCGAGCCGTCGGCGTGCAGCACGACGTCGATCGCGGTGCAGTGCCCGGCCAGGGCCTCGTCGACGCTGTTGTCGATGACCTCCCACAGGCAGTGCATCAGGCCGCGCGAGTCCGTCGAGCCGATGTACATGCCGGGGCGCTTGCGCACCGCCTCCAGGCCCTCCAGGACCGACAGGTGGCGGGCGGTGTAGTCGCCTCCCCCGGAGGCGCCGCCACCGCCGCTGCCGGACCGGGGCCCGCTCGACGCGGGGCGCTGGGGGGTCGAGGTCACCCCGAGAGCGTAACGAGCAGCACCGACGGCCAGGCCGGTTCCGCCGGAGGGGGGGCCGCGGCGTTACGCGGACGGCGAACGGGTCGCGTCGACCTGCCGGGAAGGCCCGGGGCGTGGTTCGATGCTGTACCGGGTGGACGTCATCTGACGCCCGGCCACGGTGCCCACCAGCACCACCACGCTCCTCGGAAGGGGCCCCAGTGACCGCTGTCCTGACGACTCCCCCCATGACCGCTGCCGAGCGGTGCGACCGCTGCGGCGCGCAGGCGTACGTCCGCGTGCTCCTCGCATCCGGTGGAGAGCTGCTCTTCTGCGCCCACCACGGGCGAGAGCACTCCGCGAAGCTCCGGGAGGTGGCCGCCGAGATCCACGACGAGTCGGCGCGCCTCACCGCTGCCCCGGCCGACGCCGAGCGCTGAGCGCACGACGCCGGCCGTCAGCACCCCTCAGCTGCCTCGCGGTCGCTGAGCCCCTGACCCCCGACCCCGCAGGGCGCCGGTGGGGAGCGTGATCACGCTCCTCGCCGGCGCCCTCGTCGTCGTCGGGCTCGTGGGCATCGTGCTGCCCGTCCTGCCCGGCAGCCTCCTCGTGGGGCTCGGGGTGCTGGTCTGGGCGATCGCCCAGGGCACCCTGGGCGGCTGGCTGGTCTTCAGCGCCGCCGCCGTCCTGCTGGCGTGCGGCTGGGCCACGTCCTACGTCTGGACGGGCCGCCGGCTCCTGCGCGCGGGCGTCCCCACCCGCTCGCTCGTGGTCGGCGCCCTGGCGGGGGTGGTCGGCGTCTTCGTCATCCCCGTGGTCGGGCTGGTGGTCGGCTTCTGCGTCGGCCTCTACCTGGCCGAGGCCGCGCGCCTGGGCTTCGGGGCGCGCTCCTGGGAGTCCACCCGCCTCGCCCTGACCACCGTCCTGCTGTCCATCGGGGTCGAGCTGGGACTCGCGCTGGTCGCCACGACCGTCTGGGTCCTCGCCGCGTGGAACACCGCGACCTGACCGCCGTCCGAGCCCCGGCACGACGAGGCCCCCCGCTCCGGCCGGAGCGGGGGGCCTCGTCGTGCTGACCGGGACTCAGTCCAGGTAGTCGCGCAGGACCTGCGAGCGCGACGGGTGCCGCAGCTTGCTCATCGTCTTGGACTCGATCTGGCGGATCCGCTCGCGGGTGACGCCGTAGACCTTGCCGATCTCGTCCAGGGTCTTCGGCTGCCCGTCGGTGAGGCCGAAGCGCATGGAGACGACGCCGGCCTCGCGCTCGGACAGCGTGTCGAGCACCGAGTGCAGCTGCTCCTGCAGCAGCGTGAAGCTGACCGCGTCGGCCGGGACCACGGCCTCGGAGTCCTCGATGAGGTCACCGAACTCGGAGTCGCCGTCCTCGCCGAGCGGGGTGTGCAGCGAGATGGGCTCGCGACCGTACTTCTGGACCTCGACCACCTTCTCGGGGGTCATGTCCAGCTCCTTGGCCAGCTCCTCCGGGGTGGGCTCGCGGCCCAGGTCCTGGAGCATCTGGCGCTGCACGCGGGCGAGCTTGTTGATGACCTCGACCATGTGCACCGGGATGCGGATGGTGCGGGCCTGGTCGGCCATGGCGCGGGTGATCGCCTGGCGGATCCACCAGGTGGCGTACGTGGAGAACTTGTAGCCCTTGGTGTAGTCGAACTTCTCCACCGCGCGGATCAGACCCAGGTTGCCCTCCTGGATCAGGTCCAGGAAGAGCATGCCGCGACCGGTGTAGCGCTTGGCCAGCGACACCACGAGGCGCAGGTTGGCCTCGAGCAGGTGGTTCTTGGCGCGGCGGCCGTCGTGGGCGATCCACTGCAGCTCGCGCTTGTAGGCGGGGTCGAGCGTCGCGTCCGAGGCGAGGGTCTCCTCGGCGAACAGGCCGGCCTCGATGCGCTCGGCGAGCTCGACCTCCTGCTCGGCGTTGAGGAGGGCGACCTTGCCGATCTGCTTGAGGTAGTCCTTGACCGGGTCGGCCGTGGCGCCGGCGGAGACCACCTGCTGGGCGGGGGCGTCGTCGTCGTCGGCGTCGGACACGACGAAGCCGGTGTCGGAGTCCTTCTCGCCCTTGCCGGCGGGCTTCGCGTCGTCCGCGTCCGCGTCGGCCTCGACGTCCGCTGCGGCCTCGGGGGTCTCGTCGGCGACCTCGACGGCCGCCTCGGCCTCGACGTCCTCGCCGACGAGCGCCTCGACGTCCTCGGGGCTCTCCTCGTCGGGGCCGTCCTCGGAGGCCTTGGCGGCGGTCTTCGCGGGGGCCTTGGCCGCGGCCTTCGGCTTCGCGGCGGCCTTGGGCTTGGCGGCGGCGCGCGGCTTGACCGGGGCCTTGGCGGCGGGCTCAGCGACCTCGGCGACCGGTGCGCCGTCGGCCTCGAGGGTCGCGGTGGAGGAGGCGGCGCGGCGCGAGGCGGCGGCGGCCACGGCCCGGGCGGGCTTCGCGGCGGCGGGCTTCGCAGCGGCGCGCGGCTTGGCGGCGGCCTTGGCGGCCGCGGGCTGCTCGACGACGACCGTGACCTCGGCCGCCTCCAGCGCGCGCAGCACCGCCTTCATGCGCTTCATCGGGACCTGGGCGTCCTCGCAGGCGGTCCGCAGCGACGCTGCCTGGACCGAGCCGCTGGCGGTGCCCTCCCGCAGGAGCTCCTGCAGGCTGGGGTGGCTGAACTCCGGCGGGAGCGTGGGCGTGGAGACCGACGACACGGACTGCCTTTCGTCGACTGCGGATCTCGGACTGGGGAGCGGTCTGCACCGCCCTGACAGGGTTCACAACACCCGGAGTGCCGCCCTGCTTCCCGGGTGACCCGGAAGAGGGCATGCGTCGCCGAGGACCTTGGCAAGCATTCTGCCACGTCCCGCGCCGTCGAGGGACCCCTGGGCCCAGGTCGACCCGTGCGGACCAGCCGCCACCGCCGCCGGGGCCTGCGGGAGGAGCTCCCGGGGCCTCCGGGGACGACGACGGGCGGCCCCCGGGAGGGGTCCGCCCGTCGTGCGGCGCCGCGGCGCCGGGGCTCAGTGCTGCGGCTTGACCGTCAGCACGGGGCACGGCGACTCGAGCAGGATCCTGGTCGCGTTGGCACCGAGGATCAGCTTGCCGACGGCGCTGCGGCGCCGCAGGCCGATGACCACGAGCTCGGCCCCCTCGGCCGCGGAGATGACCTCGTCGGCGGCGTCGCGCACCACGGCGGCCGGGACGAGCTCGGCCTGCACCCCGGCGGCGGCGAGCTCCGCGTCGATCTCACCGGGCGCCATCGGCTCCCGGCCGGTGTCCACCACGCGCAGGGAGGTCTGCCGCTGCACGGCCTCGGCCACCGCCCGCTCCAGCGCGGCGCGCCCCTCGTCGGTCCCGGCGTAGCCCACGACGACTGCCACAGCAACCCCCTCGCTCCCCCGCCCGCCCGGGCGAGCGCCGGCGCGGTCCGTCCGACCCGCGCACCGTACCCAGGTCGCGGCGCCCGCGGGGCACCGGCCTCAGCCTGCGAGCAGCTCCTCGGCCACCTTGGCGATCGCGCCGCTCTCGATCAGGAAGCCGTCGTGGCCTTACGGGGAGGCGACGACGTCGAGCTCGGCGCCCGGCACGGCGTCGGCGACCTCCTGCGACTGGGTGACCGGGTAGAGCCGGTCGCTGTCGACGGCGACGACGCGGGTGCGGGCGGTCACCCGGCGCAGCGCCGCGGCCGTGCCGCCGCGCCCGCGGCCGACGTCGTGGCTGTTCATCGCCTCGGTGAGGACCACGTAGGAGCCGGCGTCGAAGCGGCGCACCAGCTTGTCGGCGTGGTGCTCGAGGTAGGACTCGACGGCGAAGCGGCCCCCGCCGCCCAGCGGGTCCTCCCCCGGCTGGGCCGCCCGTCCGAAGCGGGCGTCCAGCTCGGCCGCGGAGCGGTAGGTGGTGTGGGCGACCATGCGGGCCAGCCCCAGCCCCCGGTGGGGACCCCGCCCCGGGGCGGCGTCGTGGTAGTCGCCCCCGCGCCAGCCCGCGTCACCGCGGACCGCCGCGAGCTGCGACGCGCACCAGGCGATCTGGTCCGCGGAGGTGCGTGCCGTCGTCGCCACGGCGAGCAGCCGGGCCACCCGCTTGGGGTGGGTGACGGCCAGCTCGAGCGCGCGCATGCCCCCCATGGAGCCGCCGATGACCGCGGCCCAGGTGCCGATGCCGAGCGCGTCGGCCAGGGCCACCTCCGCCGCGACCTGGTCGCGGACGGTCAGGTGGGGGAAGCGGCTCCCCCACGGCCGGCCGTCGGGGGCCGTCGAGGACGGTCCGGTGCTGCCCTGGCAGCCGCCCAGCACGTTGGGCGCCACCACGAACCAGCGGTCGGTGTCGACGGCCAGCCCGGGGCCCACCAGCTCCGACCACCACCCGGGGGTGGGGTGGCCGGGGCCGGCGGGCCCGAGGACGTGGCTGTCCGCCGTCAGCGCGTGGCAGACGAGCACGGCGTTGTCGCGCGCGGGGCTGAGCTCGCCCCACGTCTCGTAGGCCAGCCGCACGGGCAGCGAGCCACCGGTCTCCAGGTCCAGGTCACCGAGGTCGGCGAAGCGGCGGTCTCCCACCGGGTCGCCCTCGTGCCACGCACCGCTGGCCGGGGGCTCGGGACGCAGGGCGGGGGGCACCGCCGACGCGGCGGTGGTCGGTGCCGCCGAGCCCGGCTGCCCGGGGCCGGCCCCGCTCATGCGCCCTTCGCGGCGGTGAAGCCGGCCTCGAGGTCGGCGAGGACGTCCTCGACGCCCTCCAGACCCACCGACAGCCGCACCAGGCCGGGCGTGACCCCCGCGGCCCGCTGCTGCTCCTCGGAGAGCTGGCTGTGCGTGGTGGAGGCGGGGTGGATGACGAGGCTGCGCACGTCACCGATGTTCGCGACGTGGCTGTGCAGGGACAGCCCCTCCACGAACCGGCGACCGGCGTCGGCCCCGCCGGCGATCTCGAAGGCCACGATCCCGCCGACGCCCCGGGGCAGGAGGCGCTGGGCGCGCTCGTACCAGGGGCTCGAGGGCAGTCCCGCGTACGAGACGGACTCCACCTCCGGGCGCTCCTCGAGCCACTGCGCGACGCGGCTGGCGTTCGCGACGTGGCGCTCCATCCTCAGGCTCAGCGTCTCCAGGCCCTGGGCCACGAGGAAGCTGTTGAAGGGGGCCACCGAGGCGCCCAGGTCGCGCAGCAGCTGCACGCGCGCCTTGAGGATGTAGGAGAGGTTGGCGCCCAGGGCGCTGCCGACGCCGAGGTCGCGGGCGTAGACGAGGCCGTCGTAGCTGTCGTCCGGAGTGGTGAAACCGCGGAACCGGTCGCCCTGCCCGTAGTCGAAGCGGCCGCCGTCGACGATCACGCCCGCGATGGCGGTGCCGTGCCCGCCGAGGTACTTCGTGGCCGAGTGCACCACCACGTCGGCGCCGTGCTCCAGCGGCCTCAGGAGGTAGGGCGTGGCCACCGTGTTGTCGACGACGAGCGGCACCCCCACCTCGTGCGCCACGCCCGAGACGCCCTCGACGTCGAGCACGTGGGAGCGCGGGTTGGAGACGGTCTCGGCGAAGAAGGCCCGGGTGCGCGGGGTCGCGGCGGCGCGCCAGGCGTCGAGGTCGTCCGGGTCCTCCACGAACGACACCTCCACGCCGAAGCGCGGCAGGGTCCGCCGCAGGAGGTTGTACGTGCCGCCGTACAGGCTGGCGCTGGCCACCACGTGGTCACCGGCCTCGGCGACGTTCAGCAGGGCGAGGGCCTCGGCGGCCTGCCCGGAGGCCACCGCGAGCGCGCCCACCCCGCCCTCGAGGGCGTTGACGCGCTGCTCCACGACGTCCGTGGTGGGGTTCATGATGCGCGTGTAGATGTTGCCGAACTTCTTCAGCGCGAACAGGTCTGCCGCGTCGGCGGCGTCGCTGAAGACGTAGGACGTGGTCGAGTAGATCGGCAGGGCGCGGGCACCCGTGGCCGGGTCGGGCACCTGGCCCGCGTGCACCTGCTTCGTCTCGAAGGACCAGCCGTCGCTCATGTCGTGCTCCCTGGGGTCAGGGCCGGGCACGGCGGCGCCGGGGCGACCACCGGGCCGCTGGCCCGCGCTTGCCGCGGCCCGGAACGGGACGCGACCCGGTCATCACCCGGGGCACCCCACCGCGAGCGAGGGTTGCCGGCCAGCGAGCCGGGGCTTGGCGCTGGCACTCATGACCTGGTCGCGAGGATAGGCGGGCGCGAGCGGTGGGCTCCACCGCATCTCACGATGTGGACACCGTTCGGCCCACCGCTGGGCCCACCGGACGGCCCCCGCGCCGCCCGCTGGGCCGCCCGGCGCACGGCCGGCCGCACCGCCCTCACCCGGCCCGCCGCGCCTGCTGCACCGACGGGGGCGCCACCCCCAGCCGGACGCTCTGCAGCACCAGCCCGCTGAGGGAGTGACCGGGGTCGTCGTGCAGGGCGAGCTCGGCGAGCAGCCCCGCCGGGGCGGAGGCGCCCCGCGCCCACAGCACGTAGGCGGCGCAGCCGAGGGGGGCGGCCCGGTGCCCGGGCGGCGCCAGCCGCGCGAGGTGCTGCAGGAGGCGCACCGCTGCGGCCGCCTCGTCGTCGCGCTCGGCGCCGGTCCGGGCGGCGGTCGCCGGCGGGCACCGGGGGCAGGCGCCGTCGGCGCCGTCCGGCCCGCACCCGGACCCGGACCCGGACGGGCAGGTCAGCCCGGCCTCGGGCACCACGGCCCCCAGCACCGCGTCGCGCACGGGGACGCGTCGCAGGGCGTCGAGCAGCACGGCAGCGGGCTCCGGACCGAGCGCCGGGCCGGCTGCGGCGCCTTCGCGTCCCACCTCGACCAGGCCGCGCCACAGCCCGAGCGCGACCACCGGCGGCTCCGCCCCCGGCTCCGCCCACGTGTCGCGCTCCCACCGGCGCCACCGCCGGTCCACGAGGTCCAGCTGCTCGCCGACCGCGGCGACGGCCCCGGGGTCCGCCGGGGCCACCGCGGCGAGCTGGGCGGCCTCCCACTCCTCGCGGTCACCGGCGAGGGCGCGTCCGGCCAGGACCATCTCGGCGGCGACCCGTGTGGAGTCGACCTCGCCCATCGGGAGCCCCTCCCGCGGGCAGCAGGGGCGCTCGCACGTGTAGGAGAGGAGCCGCCCGCGGTGCACGAGCCACAGCTCGGGCTGCACCCCCTCCTCGCGCAGGGCGGCCGCGACGAGGTGTGCGGCGTCGGCCCCGGGCAGGTGCGCCAGCCCGTCGTGCGGCTGTGCGGCCTGGCGGAGGTCTGTGGGCAGCGGTGCCGACCGGTGGCCGCTGCGCTGGCTGGGGACGGGCGACGGCAGCGACCGCGCCGGGGTCGTCGACGTGTCGCTGCGGTCGGTGACGACCGCCACGAAGGCGCGTCCGGCACCGTCGGCCCGCAGGTGCTGCGCCAGGTCGGGGGCGGTTGCCTCGACGTCGGCGAGGTCGGCGCGGGCCACCAGCCCGCTGCGCCACCGAGGGGGCCTCAGGGACACCACGACGAGGCTCTCCCGCGGCCGGAAGCCGAGGGTCCGCTCAGCGAGGGCGAGGACCTCGAAGGGGCTGCTGCTGCGGATGACGGTGGGTTCCACGAGCGCCAGGCTCCGCGAGGCCCAGCACCCCCGGAAGCCCACCGCCGCGCCCTGTGGACGGAGCGCCCCCACGACCCCGCCTGTGGGCGCAGCGGCGGCACCCGCCCGCTGCGCCGCACGTCGCGGCGTCAGCTGATGACGTCGCCCTGCACGACCTCGGGGCCGTCGCCGTGCGGCGCGCTCCCCCAGCGCCGGCGCGGGCCCGTCGCGGGGCGCTCCGACGACGGTCCGGCGCTCGGTCCCGGTGCGGCCCCGGCCCCGGCCCCGCGCTGCTGCAGGCGCTCCCACTCCAGGTAGGCCCCCACCTCCGTCATGAGGGCACCGGCGAGCCAGGCCAGCACGGCGGCGTCGTCGGCCAGGCCGATCGGGCCGAGGATGCCCTCCGGCAGCAGGTCGACCGGGGAGACGACGTACCCGGCAGCGGCCACCATGAGCCCCAGCTTGACCCGCGAGCAGCCGGTGTAGCGGCCAGCCGCCGTGGCCGAGGCCATCCGCGGCAGGGCCTTGAGCAGCTCGGCGGGCTTCGGGCCCCCGCGCGCGCGGCTGCGGCGCATCGCCCACCAGAGGGCGCGTGCGGCGCCGGGAGCGCTGCGCCCGGCCGCGCTCACCGCGCCTGCCCCTGGGCCCCACCGCCGGCGACCGCCCCGGCCGTGCGCAGCGGGAACGCCTTCTTGGCGCCCTTGACGGTGCGGCGCAGGGCGTAGACGTCGAGGCCGGCGCCGAGCAGGCCACCGGCAAGCGGCAGGCCGCGGCCCAGGCGCGACAGGCCCGAGCGGCCCAGGCGCGAGAGCAGCTGGAAGCCGATCGCCTTGTTGAGCACCGCCAGGCCGGGCCCGGCGAGCTGCTTGCGCGCGAGGCGGGTGACCAGGCCACCCGGCCCGGCGAGGCCGAACTTCGACAGCAGGGCGCCGCCGTCCTCGTCGGCGAGGACCAGCAGCACCGCGGAGCGGACCTCGGGGGAGGACAGGTCGTACCCGCGCAGCGCCGCCGTCCCGGCGACGGTGCGGGTGGCGATGACGTAGTAGCCCAGCAGGTTGGCCGGCAGGGCGATCGGCAGCGTGATGAACCCGCCGAGCCCGGTCACGAACCCCCCGACCGCCGCCGAGCGCGTGGCGCCCGAGACGAGGGCGCCGATCGCGTCCTCGACGTCGGGGTGCTTGCGGCGCACCGACTCCGCCGCCTCGGCGGCCGGGGAGAGCGGACCGGCGCCGTCGATGCCCAGGTCGACCAGCCGGCGCACGAGCTGCGTCGCGGTCTGCGAGAGGCGACCCTCGTCGGCTGCGTCAGCAGCGGCGCCAGCGCCGTCGGAGGAGGACTTCGAGCGTCGGAAGAGGGCCATGGGTCAACGGTAGGCCCGGTGCTGGGGCCACGGCGCGTCGGCGGCCCGCAGGCCCTCCCACCCGCGCTCGCGCAGGGTCCAGGCCGCCAGCACCCCCGCCACCAGGCTGGGGCTGTGGAGGTCACCGGCGAGCACGGCGTCGCGCGCGGCCGCCAGCGGCACCCAGGTGGAGACCATGCCGGCCTCCTCGTCGGTGCGGTCGTGGCGCTCGTCGTCGGGGACCGGTGAGAGGCCGCGAGCGAGGTAGAGGCGGAACGCCTCGTCGGATCCGCCCGGGGAGAGGTACCAGTCGAGCAGCACGTGGTAGCTGTCGGCGCGCAGGTCGGCCTCCTCGGCCAGCTCGCGGGCGGCCGCCAGGTGCGGCGGCTCCCCCGAGACGTCGAGGAGCCCCGCGGGCAGCTCCCACAGCAGGTGCTCCACCGGGTGCCGGTACTGGCGCACCAGGAGGACCCGCTCGTCGTCGTCGAGCGCGAGCACGCCCACCGCGCCGGGGTGGCGCAGCAGCTCCCGCGTCACCGTGCCGGACCCGAGGGCCCCGTCGGCCACGCCGTCGAGCTCGACGACGTCGCGGACCAGGTCCCAGACGTACCCGCGGTGCAGCACCTCACGGGTGCGGGGCGCCGAGGTGACCAGCTCGTCGCGCGGCGCCCCGCCGCTCACGCGGGGACCTCGAGCAGGCGCTCGGAGGCCTGGCGCGCGAGCGCGGCGGCGACGAGCCCCTGGAACAGCGGGTGGGCGCGGTCGGGGCGGGAGCGGAACTCCGGGTGCGCCTGGGTGCCCACGTAGTACGGGTGCACCTCGCGGGGCAGCTCCACGTACTCGACCAGGCCGCGGTCGGGAGACGTGCCGGAGAAGACCAGGCCGGCCTCCTCCAGGCGCCCGCGGTAGGAGTTGTTGACCTCGTAGCGGTGGCGGTGGCGCTCGGAGACCTCGGTGGCCCCGTAGGTCTGCGCGACCACCGAGCCCTCGGCGAGGACCGCGGGGTACAGGCCCAGGCGCATGGTGCCGCCCATGTCACCGCCGCCGGAGACGATGTGCTCCTGCTCGGCCATGGTCGCGATCACCGGGTCGGGCGACTCCGGGTCGAACTCGGTGCTGCTGGCGCCCTCGATGCCGGCGACGTTGCGCGCGTGCTCGATGACCATGCACTGCAGCCCCAGGCACAGGCCGAGGGTGGGCACCTGGTTCTCGCGGGCCCACCGGAGCGCACCGAGCTTGCCCTCGATGCCGCGCACGCCGAAGCCCCCGGGCACGCAGACCGCGTCGACGCCGGACAGCTCGCGGCGGGCGCCCTCGGGGGTGGCGCAGCCGTCGGAGGCGACCCAGCGCAGCTGGATCTTGGCGTCGCAGGCGATGCCGCCGGCGCGGATGGCCTCGGTCACCGACAGGTAGGCGTCGGGCAGGTCGACGTACTTGCCGACCAGCGCCAGGGTCACGGTGTGCGCGGGGCGGTGCACCCGGCGCAGCAGCTCGTCCCACGCGCCCCAGTCGACGTCGCGGAACGGCAGGTCGAGGCGGCGCACGAGGTAGGCGTCGAGGCCCTCGGTGTGCAGCACCTTCGGGATGTCGTAGATCGAGGCGGCGTCGACGGCGTTGACCACGGCCTCCTCGTCGACGTCGCACATCAGCGCGATCTTGCGCTTGACGGACTCCGGGACGGTGCGGTCGCTGCGCAGGACGACGGCGTCGGGCTGGATGCCGATGCTGCGCAGCGAGGCCACGGAGTGCTGCGTCGGCTTGGTCTTCAGCTCGCCCGAGGGGCCCAGGTAGGGCACCAGCGACACGTGCACGAAGAAGCAGTTGTCACGCCCCACGCGCTGGCGCACCTGGCGCGCGGCCTCCAGGAACGGCAGCGACTCGATGTCTCCGACGGTGCCGCCGACCTCGGTGATGATGATGTCCGGTGCCGGCTCGCCGTCCGGGCCGGGCACGGCCTGGGCGCGCATCCGGTCGACGATCTCGTCGGTGATGTGCGGGATGACCTGCACGGTCTGCCCGAGGAACTCCCCGCGCCGCTCCTTGGCGATCACCGAGGAGTACACCTGGCCGGTGGTCACGTTGGCCGCCGCGTCGAGGTCGACCCCGAGGAAGCGCTCGTAGTGGCCGATGTCGAGGTCGGTCTCGGCGCCGTCGTCGGTGACGAACACCTCGCCGTGCTCGAACGGGTTCATGGTGCCCGGGTCGACGTTGAGGTAGGGGTCGAGCTTCTGCATCGAGACCCGCAGGCCCCGGGCCCGGAGCAGGTGACCGAGGCTGGAGGCCGTCAGGCCCTTGCCCAGGGAGGAGGCGACCCCTCCGGTCACGAAGATGTGCCGCGTCGTCGTACCGCGCCCAGCTGATGTTCCGCGCTTCGCCACGGGCTGCCAACCTACCAGCGCGCTGCACCGGGTCGGCCCCAGCGCCGCGAGCACCGCCCGTCCGGCTCCCCCGCCGGCGCCGGCCCGACGCCGGCCCGACGCCGGCCCGACGCCGGCCCGACGGCGGCTCAGCGCTCCCGGGCCGCCGCCACCAGCAGCTCCTCGGCGTGCGCACGGGCGGAGCCTGAGTCCTCCTGGCCCGCCAGCATCCGCGCCAGCTCGGCCACCCTCTCCTCGCCGTCCAGGGCGCTGACGCCGCTGACGGTCACCTGGCCGTCGACGGCCTTGGCCACCCGCAGGTGCTGGTCGGCCCACGCCGCCACCTGCGGGAGGTGGGTCACCACGATCACCTGCCGCTCGCGCGCCAGGCGCGCCAGGCGGCGCCCGATCCCCACCGCGGCCCGCCCGCCGACACCGGCGTCGACCTCGTCGAAGACGAAGGTCGGGACGACGTCGCTCGCGGCCAGCACCAGCTCCAGGGCGAGCATCACGCGCGAGAGCTCACCGCCCGAGGCGCCCTTGGCGATGGGCCGCTCCGGCTGGCCGGGCGAGGGCCGCAGGAGGAAGGCCACCTCGTCCGCGCCGCTGGGCCCGAGCCCCGCGAGGCCCGGCGACCCGGTCTGCTCCTCGCCCGGCTGCGCCGGGGTCACCTGCACCACCAGCTGCGCGTGCGGC
>Ga0325403_1003563_pt1 | contig 14250 bp, 12 predicted proteins | sample PopdelMetagenome_19_FD_205665 | JGI IMG/M metagenome (GOLD analysis project Ga0325403, IMG submission 205665) | Populus deltoides microbial communities from Bellville, Georgia, United States - Xylem-PdKOR-R4 | ecosystem: Host-associated > Plants > Phyllosphere > Stem > Wood/Secondary xylem...
AGATTCTCATCATTCAAGTTGGCTTTCCTACAACTAACATATGCTATTTCATTCCATTCCATTCCATTTTGAAGCCCAAACCTGTGGAGAAATAAAAACAATTATATCCCCTGTAAATGGAATCGCTTTCTTTTTTCACCTGAAAATCACTGTAGCAGATTATGCCAATCCAAAAAACTTCAGTAATGCTCTAACCTTATGAAATTCATGTTGAGTTCTGTTGTTTTGAGAATTCACAGAGGAAGATTTGAGCTCCTCTTTGCATCAGCCCATAACCTCTCATATATGTCACACACACTGGCATGCACACACAAGAATTTATACCAAATACAGGAGAAAAAAAATTACATTTGCAGGGCCTAAGGAATGACACTGTCGCTCCAAAATAGATCAGAAAATGGGAAATTAGCCATGCTGTCCACCCAAAAAAATAATGAATTGTGACCCTCAAAAACGAACCACATGATACAGCAGGAGTTCTAGGAAAAAATACCATCTTTATAGCTTGCCAAGCACAAGTCCACCTTTTATCGCTTTCATCACCAGGCCAGGATACTCTTAATTTCTCATGTTGCTTTTAAGTTCATAAATCTACCAAGAATTTCAAAATATAACAAATTCACAATGAAAATAGAAATTTTGATAACACACACCCGTTAAGACACTTCGAAGAGTTTTTTCTTTCAAAGGAAGACAAAATTTCTGTAATCATTAAATCAACTGAACTTCCACAAGGAGTAATTGATATTAAGAGTGACACTTGTTAGGAGATGAATAAATAAAGCATGTGATATCAAGGCAATAGGTTGTAACCTGCAGTTAGCTAGATAACTGATTATTAGGTGTTGTTTATATTGACAACAATAAGAAAAACAGAGAGCACCGGCACATGTTTTCAGAAAGGGGAAAGCCTGATCCCCCTTACTTATAGAGTGGCAATTTAGTTTTGTTACCGATTTCCATTTCGAATATCATAAGTCAGAAGCCTGTGGAAGTTACCGATTTCCATTTCGAATATCATAAGTCAGAAGCCTGTGGCATCATTCAAGGATAACCATTACTGACAGAAACCATTTTATAGGAAATAAGCACACGTACATATGAGTAAGCGGTCAAATCATAAAAAAAATAGTACCAAAGACAAAGTGCACAGATTTGTTGAATAGCATCTCGTATTGCTTGCAGTTTAGTAACATTTCCACCCAAAGAAAGTTTTTAAAAGCTTGAAATGCTTTTTGCTATATCCTGAAAGATAAATTAGGGCATCAAAACTGAGAAACAGAGAGCAAAACCAAATACTTGTTGCATTAACAGGGAGCAATGACATATTATGTCTCACTTCAGCAAAGTATGCTGATGCCACCTACTTCACTGAACATTTTGTAGTTGGGGAGAAAATTTAAAGTGAAGGGCTTAGCTTGAATATTGAAAAGGGCACTGGCCCAGTTAGTGGATACAAAACAATAAAGCTAAAGTGTGATGGTGGCTGAGAGTTTATTTATTAGAGATATCAAAGAAGCACTCTTGAATTAGTCATACTATGCTTCTATTTAATCTTCTCTGTCTTTAATCTGGAGGATTCCTGATCTCCACCTTGTACATTTTTCTTTCTTTCTAACAGAATCTCTTCCTCTAGAAAAATATCTGATCCAGCAGTTCCCACTAGGGATTTTTGTCATGTAGTTTCTGGTTGGCCTAAACCAATGTCATTCTTGAGCATAAGCTAGCAAGCATCTATTCATTTTCCTGAGAGAAATCGCAACTGTTTACGGTCTAGCTTCTGCCAGTATTCTATGATTGCTTGTTGACAACTTATTGGAACTAATTGAAAATCAAGAGTGCATCTCCATTGATATTATCCAGAAAGAGGAAGGACGAAAGTTGGAATTACAGAGAAAGGAAGTTAAGAATTTACGTATTTTATAGTTTTGTGAACTTTGAAAGGAACTCAACTCCATTCACCTCCTCGTCTCCCGGTACTCCAATAGTATTCACTAACTGCTGCCCGGGGGAAGAAGTACATTTTATAATGTGTGTGTGTGTGGTGTTAAAAGGCAGCATAATTGATTATTGGAGCCATAGAAGGTAACCGTGTTTATGAGGCAACAGCAACTATCTGCAGATCTGGCAAATTGACAATCAATCCACAGCATACCTGCAGCGCACTCAATAACTAAAATCGCTGAGCACTCTAATCATGTTTCAGATATCAAGATAGGGTGCAACAATAAGTGCACCATGCTCAGGAGGCTTTAACTCTCGACACATTATAACAGGCTTGTGGTTGCACGAGGTATATTACCAATACAAGGGTCAACATGTAAAGCCTCGTTACTGAACCTGCCTAAGATTCAAGCATTGTGATAAAGGCAGCTGTATTTGGCTGTCAAGCTCCTAACTTTTAAGTTTGCAAGCAAGGAAAGGCACATCATAACAAGAGCCAAAAAAAATTAAAATCTGTACATATGGGCATCCATCATATAGGCAAGACCAGTTATCAGAATTTAAACTTGAGCCTAGGAAATTCTTATGCTTTCTCATACTTGAGCTATTTCAGTGCTGGTAAACGTTTCACTGGAACTAAATGAATAAAAACCCATTTCATAATGATGAAAATATCACGATGTATAAGTCACACAGCATCTATGATAAGCAAATATTAGTAGCGCATAAAGATTGAAAGACCAGAAAGGACTTTCCCTCTTAAAAGTGATATTACCTTGTTAACATCTTCTGATAAAACAGTCTCGAAGGTTCCAAATGGGAGGGCAACGGAATCGGAATCTTAATCCATGATGAAACCCTTTTTCTTAGTGTCTGTTTGGTATTGTGGTGCAAAGTGTTTTTCACTTGAAAATGTATCAAAATGTTTTTTTTTCAGTTTTTTCTATATTAGTATATCAAAATCATCTAAAAATATTAAAAAGAAAATCAATTTAATGCCTTTTCAAGGCAAACACACTTTTGAAAAGCACCTCAAAGCACGCACTCCCAAACGGAGATTTAAGAATTTGACACTGCAAGATTTTGCACCAACCTGCACAAGGCAATATTAGAACATCCTTGCTTTAAAGACTTATCAACTGTGTTGTAATTGTTGACAACAACTTACACCCACTGTTGGAAAAATCAGATGAGCACAGCTGACCCAGCTTGATTATGTGTCATCATATTAAAATAAGATATGTACACGAACACTTCAAATAAATATATTTAGACATCATTTTGTAGTTTCTCAATATTATTGGCTTTGTGTATAAGTCAACGTTTCTTCCGGTACAATTTGATATCACTTAACTGATGAAGTCTAGTAATTTGACAATTTGTTATTCAGGAAATGAAATTCCAAGTTAGTTGTCAGAATTAGAAGATGGGGGGCCTTCTAAACGTATGTAGTCATACATGATTCCTTGGAAAGGGCTGGTGGCCATAGTTTGAGTCAAGAAAATAGTATTATCCTCTTCCACGAGCTCAGAACCTGGCACTTCTATGTTGTAAAGCCAATAGAGTCCATGAATTCCATGTCTCATAATTGTGTTGTCATGCCCAATTACTCCAGTTGACCATGGATTTGTTTCTAGACTATTGATGCGAACCTTAAGAATAAAGTAATATAGGTGATTAAATAGTAAATTATATCCGGATAAACCAAAAGGAAATGAAAGGAGTTACAAAAGAAGAAGAAGAAGAAGAAGAAGAAGGAGAAGAATGATACCTGCAATTCAGCAACATTTGCAGTTGCAAGTGCTAATCGTAGTTTGTATGATCCACTGTTTTGTACATTGTCAAGTTTGAACTTGATCTGCCATGTAGTTCCTTGATATGAATTGTCATCTTTCTTCCTGAAATGCTTAGAAAGCTTGTTAATTGAGAAAAAAACATCAAACCCCATGAACAACAGAGCTACAGATGACAATCATTTTTATGATGCAAGTGTCTTGGATTCATTTCCCTCTCAAAACTTTGTCTGTCAATCTGATGAAGAAAAACATGTAGGATGAATCAAACCTTGTAACTTGAGCGAAGAACCAATCTTTTGCGTAGTCACTTGTACCAACCGTGTAAACCAAATCTTCATCAGGGTATAAATCTGCATACCTTTCCCATAATCCGTACTGCCTGAACCTGAGAAGAGAAAAGAAAATGAAGATTTCAAGTGTAAATTATCTCTGAAGATTTCACATTAAACCATATGTTAACAATCAACTCCCATAATTTAAATGTTTAAATTATCTGCATTAAGGAGAGAGAACCTGTCAGGGTGATTGACATAAAGTTCATTGATATACTTAGGATCGGGGTCAGGAACGTAGAATTCTGCGGCAGAACGGTTCGGTATGCCTATTTCCCACAATGTAGGGCCATCTCTCGGGGGCTTGTATATAACATCACCCAAGTCCAGATCACAACCTGCCACACAGTGAAATGGACAAATCCTAAAGCATCGGAATTTAAAAGGTAACTCATATTGGCAGGAAAGACGTTCATTAATTATGACAGAAAACCGCACCTGGTGTTATGGTAATAACTTCATCATTTCGGTAATCTCCAATAAAACCAGGAATCCATGCATAAAGATTATAGTCACCAGTTCTTATATCGTTAATGGAAAAATATCCTTCTGGATCTGCCTTAGTCCAGAACTGATAGCCCTGGAAAATGAACCACATGTATAAGAACATAATGATATTCCGAAGTAATGAGGCTAACTTGTCTTGCTCTACTTCGACAATTAATCGGAAAATGAGCTGTTTTATTCTGGACAGTTTTGTCTAGATCTTTGAACTAGCTTATTAAACAGTCTCAGGGTAATTAATAAAGATTAACATAGAGCTAAAAAGGGCTAAAATTATTTCTTCAGTACTGACAGAATAAATTTACCTTGCATTCTCTTTGCCATGATCCAATATCTCCTGGAGGTGCCAACCCCACATAGGCACCATTGCCTGGTATACAGTAATCACTAATAAACCTGGACAAATTTAGTTATTACATCAAGCTCAGATTAAATACATATCAAGCCTTCAAATTAAAGCCTGGAAAATGAATATCTCTACCTGTCTTGAACTTGCAATTGACCATTGACGCAACCACGTTGTTCTGATGATGGAAAATCCTCTGAAGCTGGGAAACTGTAGGGCCAATTCTGAACTTCAATTAACATCTGAATATTTAACGTGCATTAGTCCTTGTTCATTACTAGATTTTAGTAGCATAGTTTGTCTAGGAAAAGGAATATGGAGTTTCTTTGAGTCTTAGACCTGTTTCTTGGCATCCTCCCATAGCCAACGTGGTTCATTTTGATCATCCAACAAAGTATTGAGATAGATAAAAACAGGGCCAAAAACTTTCTTCCATGGCTCACCCGGTTTTAGTTTCAGCACCATATCCTCCCCTGAATAATGGGCACTAAGAAACATCTGATTTTAAAACATTTTAATCAGGTACATGAGCTGGATATCAATCCTTGAAGAAAAGTTCCAAGTGAGAACATAAATCACTGCTAAACATCTTAGTCCTAGAGCGGAAGATCTCCATTTTTTCTTAGAGTCCAAACTACTTACAGCAAGACTGATGGGACCAACATGAGAGCTAAGGTTTTGCTTTAGAGGTCCTCCAGATCGGAACTCGTTGCTGGGTGTGATTTGCCAAAATCCAACGGGGGGGTTGAAGCATATCCATCCATGAACCTGAAGATCTTTATTTTCGCATGAGTATTGGTATTTATCATCCACCTGCACTTCATTACAGTCAAAACTGAAATGAATATATATGATGACGTGATCATTTGAGGTCAGAGTAACTTCAATTGAGAAGAAATTAAGGAATTCCTTATAGTGAATTTACAGCAGCCTATTTGTTTGTGTGACACTAGCCCTGCTTCTTGGCCATAACAATGAGTACACAGCAGATAGTTGTGTAAAACTGTTAAACATGGAGGGAGGATTGTGAAGAATTATTACCTCTCCTTTGAATTCAGCCTCCACAGGATTGACAAGTAGGACGGCTTCAGGGTAAGCAAGGGGTTCGCCTCTTTTTGGTAACCGGTCCTCTGGTAATGGCATGCATCTTTGCCTGTTATCGGCCACTGCCATGTAGTGAAACCTATTTGCTCAAAACAAAAGAAATCACTTTAAAGTTCACTTTCTTTTGCTTTAGATATGGTTTATAGAGCTTGAATCCATCCTAAACGCAGTTAGTAGGCTTGATAACTACTGAAGTGACTAGAATTGCGGACACAATTTTATTACAGAATAAACTAGAGTAAACTTCCGTACTTGTCCTTCCTAAGCTTGAATACAATCCTGGTCTGGGGAAGGTTGAAAGCGGGCCATTCCTTGAAGTGCTCATAAATGGCATAGGAGTAGAAGCCAGAGGAATTACGAAGCATAATAAACCTGAAAAGCCATCGTTATTGTTAACATTAACACAAGCCTAGGTCGCCAGCTTTTTTAACCTTTGTCACGTCTACTGAGATGAAAATATAAACCAGTGCCAATTACCTCTTGTCTATGTTCAGGGGAGCAAGCTTGCCCTCTAGTGAAGGATCCCACATTCTAGTGAATGAGATTTCTACTTGTTCCTCATTTTCTACCACCACTCCAAAACTTTCTCCTTTAATCCTGAATGGTGGCACATACGAGGAAGAACTTAGGTAACTATAACATTGTGGTACCAAACTGAAAGAGGAAATGTGACAAGAAGGAATTGGAAAAATGAAGTGAATGTAGCGAGTAACAAGGCAAATAACTCGGAATGAAAAACCCAGAAACATCATTATGGAACCAGTTAAAAAGAAAAGCAATTTCATACGCATCGGATGTTCCCGTGGTTCCTGTGCTTCCTTCTTTACTCCATACAAGATCCCAATATCTGCATATTCCGACCAGTAGTATAAATATCTGGCAACTGAACCCACAGATAAATATCGTGATTTATGTTTAAATGTCATGTACCCTCTATTGGATTCATGATTGAGAACTTCAAGTAAATTGCTGATGCCATTATATTGTATTCCAGTGACAATTCCCTCTGGTTTGGATAATGTGACTTGGAGAATGCCATTATCCATCACCACCTGCTTGCATTAAACAACAAATTTCCTCAAGTGTCGCGTACAAAATTCAGACCAATCCCATTTTACTTCCTATTTGCATCTTTCACAACTTATGGTTGCACGTAAAAGTGAGAAACATAGAAAAAAATACGCAAAAGATAAAAGAAAAAACAAGGCAGCATGCAAATCGAATTACATGACGTTCTTGGATATGCAACTGCACCCCTTGGTTTGACATGATGGAGCTCTTATGAAGCTGTGGAGCCTCTCTGAGGTATAACGATTTTGATCTTGTAACTGAGGCAGCAGTTAATTTTCTAAGCAAACACAAGCACGGGCCAATATAAAAGGTCTGATCTCAAGTCTTACCTCTTCAATCTTAATGCAAAGGATTGAGGTTATATGACTTGTAAGAGATCCATATATAATTGCCTTTGGTTCACTTAGACTAGGGGCCAAGCATTCTTTACGAGCTTGGTGTATTTGCAAATTCTTTACTCAGTCGTCTCCACTGCTTGGCGCATTATAGAACCTTTCAAGATCCGCCATGTGCAAAAGTCATTGGCACACATCAGAAGTCATCGACATTAGACAATGTGTGAGCCTAACGCCACAACCAGCGCTTAGGGGCCTACAGGATATGGATGATATCATGATGCTAACCAAGGCTTGTAACACCATGAAATACACATGAAGAAGATATGATCTGTTCAAATTGTTTAATGTGTTTATATCACAAGCATGCGTGTAGAATCTGTCAAAGGGAATCTGTCTTGGCAAATTAAACCTTTAATTTGCTTGTAACCTTTATTTTGCTTGATTCTCAAAATGGCTGGGAAGCACAATCGAGAGATGAGGAATTATACCGTGATGATATTGGGACTGAAGCTCATGTTATCTTTCGTAGGTGGAGGAGCTAACCAGTATAAAGATAGATAAATAAGATTTTAAAAATAATTTTATATTATTTTCTCAATTTTTTTTTAAAAATTGAAATTTGTATATGAATTTAATTTTCAATGAACAAAATAGAAATAGTAAAATTTGATATTACTAGTCGATCATTAAGGTTTTCAAAATTTCAATTAAAAAATCTAAGTTATTAAGAGCAAGATAAAAAATAATTTTTATATTATTTTTTTATTATAAAACGTGGCCTCTCCAAAGTCCAGTGAAGGACTAAAAAAGTCTACTAAACACCCAAGCCCACCCCTTAAGCACGTTGCTCTGTTTGAGAAGGCCCTAGTTCATGATTGGATTTCTTTCTCTCTGAGTATTCTTAAGCACGTTTCTGCTTATTTTGGCGAGTATTCCGTTTAATTTACACAATCACTTTATTTCTGGATGATGAATGAATATCCGGAGGGTATTTGAGATTTTAATAAGAATTATGGTTTAAAGTGTTTTTTCTATTAGAAATATATTAAAATAATTTATAATTTTTAAAAATTTATTATTGATTTCAACACGTCAAACGATATAAAAATATATAAAAAATTAATTTTAAATAAAAATAAAATTTAAATTTTTTAAAAAGCACCATTTCAACTACATTTCTAAATACTATTTTAATGATTGATTTTAACTGAGAAAAATTTGAGTAGCATTTTTATGCCAAGTTCGGACGAATTTTTACAGCATCCTCCACTTCAATTCAAATCACACTTTCCCAAGAAATAGAGGGTAGCATTTCAATTATTATTATTATTGTTTTGTCACCAACATAAAGGAGTGCTGGGAACCTAACACAGGAATCCCCAATAATTAACTAATTTGGATATGCAGTAAGGTAGCCTGTCATTGGCACGCTCTTATACAGTATTATGACATATAACGGGGAACTATCACAAATCGAAGAAGTTTTTATTACCAAGGAAGAAGGAAAGACGTTCATTACACAAGATTAAAAAAAAAAAAAGAATAAAGGAAAAGAACAATAAATTCCTTGTGCAAACATTCCAAGTTGATGTTTTATCCTTCCTGTCGAATGTTGAAGAAAGATAAAATCAAAGTGTCTCCTTGGAATCAGGTGGTGGAGGGCCTTCTAAGCGAATATAATCATACATGATGCCCTGCAAAGGGCTGGTTCTAGGTGTTTGTGTCAGAAACACGGTATTTTCTCCTTCCACAAGCGTAGTGCCTGGCACATCTACATTGTAAAGGCGGTAGAGGCCATGGACTCCATGCCTTGCTATTGTGTTGTCATGCCCAATTTCTCCGGTTGAAAAATGGGGAGGATCTATTTTTGGATCGTTTATCCGAACCTTTTAAAAATAAAAACAGTACTGTAAAACCACAGGCAAAGAAAGTTGGTGGAAAAAACATTGAAAGTAATCATACAAGAGAGTTCTATCGATTGTCAAGTCCATACTTGCAGTTCTGCAACGTTGGCTGTTGCCAGTGCCAATCGTAACTTGAACGCGCCGCTTTGATCTACATCGTCCAGCTTGAACTTGATTTGCCATGTCGTTCCTTCTAATGTACCGTCATCTTTCTTCCTGCAGTGCACTAAACATCAAGCCCAAATGCCTTGCATCTATTTTGGAACAACCATTAGCTCATAGTGGACACGAATTATCCGCTAGCTAAGCATTAGACTATCATTTTCATGGCGACAGAACATGTGACAGGGCAGGACGGGCTCATCAGAGAATTTTTTACATCTTTGGACGATTTATTTGTTGTCCATAGGTTTGTCATGGTAGATAGACAACGCAAATATGTGACTTGATTAGTGAAATTGAAACCCAGTATGGTAGAGTTGAACCTGTTTACTTGAGCGAAAAACCAATCTTTCTTGTAGTCACTGTGACCAACTTTGTATACCAGATCCCCATCAGGATATAAATCAGCATACCTTTCCCACAGCCCATACTGTCTAAACCTGAAAATATAAAAGAACAGTCGGAACTTTACCGAACATCACAGCAACGATCAATGAATTGCCCTTGTAGTTTGTTCCTGACAGTTAAAATAATAACAAGGGCTAACCTGTCAGGATGGTTGATGAAAAGTTTGTTAATATACTTTGGGTTAGGATCAGGGATGTAAAACTCTGCAGCAGATCGATCAGGTATGCCTATTTCCCACACTGTTGGACCATCTCTTGGAGGTTCATATACAAGATCACCAACATCGATTTCACAACCTGCCTTGCATGTTATCAGACAATGTGCTGGATGATGTACACTACAGAATTGAGGATGTTAATGGAGTGAAGCAGATTGTGAAATATTAAGACCTGCAGTTACTGTAATAACAGTATCATTACGGTAATCGCCGATGAAACCAGGAATCCATGCATAAAGATTGTAGTCGCCAGTGCGTATATCGCCAATACAGAAAAAACCGTCCCCATCTGTTTTGGTCCAGAATTGGTATCCCTAATAAGCATAAGATTTAAGATCCACTTGATAGCATGATGAATAAGCTACGCTGAAAATTGATATTTATTGATGAAATAGTCTATGTTGTCTTGAATTGATCTGTTTAAGATGCTAGGAAAAATAGATCACCTTGCATTCTCTTTGCCACGATCCAACATCTCCTGGCGGTGCTAGCCCCACATAAGCATCATTAGCAGCTATGCATTCATGGCTTATATACCTACCAAGCCCATACATAGAAGGTTCATTTCATTTCCCTGGCATGGGAAAATAATAGCAAAAGAGGGCAACGAACTACTTTAAGAAATCCTAGGGGTATTAGACAACTCAAGGAAAAGGAAAAGGCTCATCTAGAGAACCAAAAATGCTGTCGTTTTTCCAGAAATTGAAGTCACAAGGAACTAAGAAGTAAATACCTATCTAGGACTTGTAATCTGCCACTGATTTTACCACGTTGATCGGAGCATGGAAAATCTTCAGAAGCTGGGAAGCTGTACGGCCAACAGTAGACTTCCTTCAAATACTAAGATAGAAATTCGTATTATTGCCTGTAGGATAAGAAGCCAAAAACCTCCCGGTTCATTCTGAATGTATCAATACATAAATAAAAGTTCTATGCTTTGAACCTGTTCTTTAGCATCATCCCACAGGGAAAGTGCATTATCTTTATCCATAACAGAGTTAAGATACATAAAAACTGGTCCAAAAACCTTCTTCCACGGTTCACCTGGGTTGAGTTTTAGCACAAGGTCCTCTCCAGCATAATGAGCACTGAGAAACATCTGGTTGTGCGTGGCAATAATTACAGATTACATCAATTTTCATACTAATTTCTGAGGCATTTACGAAGTTATCACATGAAACGCACATCTATGTTGTCTGTGACCAAATTTAGAAGTCTAACTAAAGATTTAAAGTATATGACTGATGCGATTATTCTGCTTAGCAGGCAAATCAAATTAAGAGTGCAATGAGTGACTTACTGCGAGCGTATAGGGTCCAACATGGGAGGTAAGGTTCTGCTTGAGTGGTCCACCAGATCGGAACTCACTGCTAGGTGTGATTTGCCAGAACCCCGTGGGTGGATCAAAGCAAATCCACCCATGAACATGGAGATCTTTGTTCTCACATGAGTATTGATACTTGTCATCTACCTGCAAATAAGAAATTTAGATGTCACCCATTTGTAAGATCATAACACAAAACTATGGACATCTGTACACATCTTAGAGTTTAGATATCAGGATTCCAAATTAGTAATTGATCATCAGTGCCGGCTAATTAACTGATGGAGAAGCAAATTCAAAATAGGATGATGGTGGAATAGGTACCTCTCCTTTGAACTCTGGCTCCACTGGGTCAACAAGCAAGACTGCTTCGGGAAAGTCTAGGGGCTCACCTCTTTCAGGTTGCCTGTCATCAGGAAGTGGCATGAATCTTTGCCTGTTGTCTGCTACGACCATGTAGTGAAACCTATAAGCCCCCATAAACTCCCATTGTTAGTTAATTACTAATTCACTTAAATTAACACAACCTCCAAATCCCCACAAATATTTCAGGCTCATTAAAAAAAAGTAAATGTTGATAAGCTGTATATAATATCTCTACTTGTCTTTTCTGAGCTGGAAGACAATTCTGGTTTGCGGAAGGTTGAAGGGAGGCCAGTCTGCTAAATGCTCAAAAATGGCATAGGAATAAAATCCTGAAGAATTCCTAAGCATTATGAACCTGAAAAAACACATCACAGCACCATTTCTTACGAACCATCAACTTTTTTGACCAATATTGAATATGTGATTTACGTCGGGGTGACGTTTTTTTTTTTAATATTTATTTACGAGGAGAACTTAAATAGATAGTTCAGGAATGCACCTTTTGTCCAAGTTTAAGGAAACGAATTTGCCTTCAAGGGAGGGATCCCATGTTCTTGTGAATGAGATTTCTACTTGCTCTTCATTTTCCACTATAACCCTAAAAGTTGTTCCTTCAAACCTGCGTGTTTAGATAGTCGAAATGAGGCTACAACCTAGAAGAAGAAGAGCGTATTTATGGCCTGTTCATGTAGATAGAAAGTGGACGTACACGTCAAAAGTTCCTGTTGTTCCTGTGCTTCCTGCTTGACTCCAAACAAGGTCCCAATATCTAATCCAATCCAATCCAACACAGCAACAATTTTTAATCAACTAACTTGTAGACTCTTGCTTTTGTCAGAAAATTTGGCTTCCCAGTTGGATGCATAGGAAATAATTTTGTGTACTCATTTATGGTTCAACATTTTAAAAAGTTCAATAAATATTATTTTATTTTAATATAAATGGTGTCACATACATACCCTCTGTTAGTTTCCAAGTCAAGAACTTCAAGCAAATTGTCTATACCATTATACTGAATGCCAGTAACGATTCCTCCTGGGTTTGATAGTGTGACTTGAAGAATGCCGTTATCCATAACCACCTGCATAACCAGAATGCCCCTCCTATAATATTTTAAATTATACTATCAAACGAGTATATGAACGAAGTTCTTATGAAGTAAACTACTTACATGCTGATCTTCAATGAGCAACTGCACCCTTGGAGTTGACATGATGAGCTGGACTTATTTGCTGTCTTCCACAAACAAAGAAGTGAAAAGGAAACAAATTTATAGCGAGCAGTCCAGGCGCTACGTACTAAGATATCAATTTTAAGAGGGGAAGTCGTGTTCATATACTGTTACTGCTTAGAAATTTGGACGTATGTATACAAGTGTAAAGGCTTGAATTGTAGAGAAAGTATTCTTTTCCTTGAAGGATCACTTACTTTTGTCACCTCCAACATGTTGGTGAGTTTGATTCAGTCGTGCAAGAGTCGCTAAGTAGGAAACCACAGTATAGAATATTAATAAGGCCATAATAAAAGAATTGATGGGAGGAATTCGTTGTTGAAATCATGGCGTATCTAGTCTCCCTACTTTTAATTTTATCTGTATTTGGTCCTTCTAGCTAGTTTTTATCCCAATGCCATCCCTCACTCCTTGTTTCTGTATCTGCAACCATTCTATCCTAATGCCATCCCTCAATCTATAATTTTTTAATTTTAGTTCATTTCAATTGTTCATTAACTTGACAACGAGCAGCATTTTGAAGCTCTACCTTGTAACGTGGCCCTTCATAAGCTTATTCCCAGAAAGCTGAAGAGAAGTCACATTACGATTACGAAATAAACTAGAACAACTTTGTCTTTCTGTTTTTTCAGTGCTCACATGTTATATTGGAATGTTTTTATATATTCGGGTTTGTTCCGCTTCGCTTGCTCTGGCGTTTGTGCCATGACAAAGCTTATTTCTACCTTACAAAAAAAAAATAAAAAAAATTGCTGTAATGAAATGCAGTTACAGGGTTCTGTTAAAAAAAGAAAGAAAATAGACTAAAAAATTGATAGCATGAAAAAAGAGTTGCTTTATGCATTTTCACTGTTCAGGAGGCACGTCATTTTACACTTTGGTCTCTTTTTTCAAAACTTCAATTTCAATCATAAAACTTTTTTTATTTTACATTTCAATCCCTACTAATTGACACATGAGAGAATAGTACTGCTGTGCAGGGACAGGAGAGAAAAAGCTTTCATACAATCACGTTTCGACGACCAAAAACTCAAACTTAATGTTAATAGGTTAATACTCTTGGCAAGAAAAGTGTAATGAAGGTAGTTTGTATCTTTAATAATACCAAAACTGAACAAGCAAAGAGGAGTTTGATTTGATTTGAATTTTAGTTTTTAGGCCAATGAAAAGGTGTTTTGGCTTCAAAAATAAGATTATTAAAGT
>Ga0325403_1003564_pt1 | contig 14249 bp, 5 predicted proteins | sample PopdelMetagenome_19_FD_205665 | JGI IMG/M metagenome (GOLD analysis project Ga0325403, IMG submission 205665) | Populus deltoides microbial communities from Bellville, Georgia, United States - Xylem-PdKOR-R4 | ecosystem: Host-associated > Plants > Phyllosphere > Stem > Wood/Secondary xylem...
ATCCACCCAACCTGTTGCCACCTTCTTTTCATGGCTTAAACAGACTCACATCATTATCGCTCAGTGATTGCAATTTATCTGATGATGCGCTTCCTAGAGATCTTGGGAGCTTACCCTCACTAACCAATCTGGAATTGGACCGTAACAGTTTTCAAACTCTACCAGCTGGCTTGAGTAGTCTTTTGAGGCTTACAGGTCTAAGACTGGACGATAACACAAGGCTACAAACAATTCCAGATTTACCTAGAAATTTGGATGTCTTGCAAGCTTCGAACTGCACATCATTGGAAAGATTACCAGACATATCAGTAGCTTCACGTATGCGTTTGCTGTATATTGCTAATTGCCCCAAACTGATTGAGGCTCCAGGATTGGATAAATCAAGGTCCATTTCACACATTGACATGGAAGGGTGCTACGATATCTCAAATGCTTTAAAAAATAGCTTGCACAAGGTATTCTTTCTCTGTCTCTCTTTACTTGTTAAACATATTTTTCTATGTTGTTGTTAAATATATAAAATAAAAATGGCACTTCTTTGTGCAGGGATGTATTTCTGGTATGGTGCTTCCTGGAAATGAGATTCCTGCCTTGTTCAACCATAAGAATGAGGGTGCTTCAATATTGTTTAAACTACCTGAATTCGACGGCAGGAACTTGAATGGCATGAACGTGTGCATTGTTTGCTCATCTCATTTAGAGAAAGAAGAAACTAAACAAATTAGTATCAAATTGACTAATTATACTAAGGGTTTTACCAAGAAGTTTCGTGCTGTAGCAGTTAACTTGGTAAAATCCTGCGAAGATCACCTTTGGCAAGGCCATATATCAAACAATTTTTTCAAACTTGGTAGTGAAGATGAAGTGGAGCTTATTGTAGACTGTATGAACACAATGACTGTGAAGAAGACTGGAGTATACTTGGTATATGCGCAAGATGAGGCAAGGCGTAAAGCTAAGAGAGGTCTTGATAGTGATGATCGGGCAGGATCAAGTTGTGATAACCTACTTCTAGCAAAAAGATTGAGAATGGAGACTAGTCCGCAGAACATTGAGGAAAACATGGATGTGGCATAGCTTCAGCCTTCAGGTTTTGGCGTTTTCAATGCTGTCTCTGTTGAAGCTTTAGTTCAAGATGATATTTTATACATTATGCCTGTGTAGTAAAGGGTTTTTGGGACGCAGGAGATTCTAGAAGTGTTGAGCTACCAAATATGGAGTTGAAGGTGTTGGACTCCTTTTAACGGGCACAAAGGAAACAGGAGTCCAAGTGTTTAATTTAAAATTTTATCTTCAATTATGAGACTTATATAACATGTTTTCTCTCAAGTCGTCGTTTAATTCACTTCCTTCATATTTTCTCCTTCCAATCTAATTTTTGTTAGTTCAGGCTGCCCACATTTATAATATTTTTGTCACGTCTATTTTTGTCACTTTTATAATATTTTTGTCACGTACATGATGCTCCTCTTTGCGACCATAAACATTGAAGAATTTCTTGGGGATCTCTGATATTCTTTGCGTTTTATTCATGATGGTCTATAGGAGGAGATAAATAGTGTTCGCACTCTTTATCTGTTTTGAGTAGTGAATCTTCTATCAAGTTTGGCTCACAGTGAAAAAAGAAAAAATAAATGCTACATATTCAAAGAAAAGAAGTTTTGCACCAAATACTTTTTTTTTGAAAACATTTAATTTATCAACACACATCATATATCTCATATATTCTACTGATTTTTTTTATTACAAAAAAAACTATAAATTATATTTTTTTTAAATTTAATTTTTCAAACTATAGCCATAAAAATTACCGTAATATTAAACATATATTGATATGATGATTTGATTATGTCATGTGTCAATCACTAGCTAGTCTATGGGTGTGTTCATTTTTGTAGTTTTACTCTTTTATATTTGTGGTTCAACTTGATTTTTAAACCGCTTTCCGGCTAAAAAAATATTAAATTATTGTTTTTTATGTGTTTTTAATGATTTTGATATAATAATATAAAAAAATAAAAAACCATAATTATTTTTTTATGTATTTTTAATTGAAAAATATTTTTATAAAAGTATTTTGCATCACATTAGCAAACACATAGGAAGGTGAGAGTGATTTTTATAAATAAAAAATTAAAAAAAATCTTATGGTGATTTTACAAAATTTTGAGGACTGAAATTTTATAATGAACCCAAAATCATGAAACTCGTAGTATAAGACTCTCTTACGTTTCTCTCTTCGTACAAAGCATTAAAATCTCCAAATTAATCAAATAAATTATCAAAATGTCAATTTATTGTCATTTATCCACATAGAAAATAGAAAACCTAAAGTAGTGGTATAAAGTAAAAAAATTTTATTCACAATTAACAGGAAATTGGGATGTTAACTGATTTATAGAGAGTAAATTTTTTTCAAGTCTGGTACTAACAATACATCATTAAGTGGTAGGATTTGATTTTTCTGTGTGATGGAGGAATCTCTAATACCATGTATTGATATAGAAGAACCGTCACCAATAAGAACAAAGTCTGAATCATAATGATTGCGAATATTTTTTAACGTACCTGGATTATCTATCATGTGATTGGAAGCTCTTGTATCAGAGATCCATTCCGTTTCAGTGATAGTATTCTCCAAGGTGAGAGTAACCAAAGCTTGTGGAAGGTCTTCGTGTTGATTTGATCGTTTAGGCACCCACCAGCATATCTTTGCAATATGACATGCTACACCATAGTACTGATAGGTTTCTTCTCGGTATAGATCATGTTCTGCAGGAGTCATGCGATGCTCTCTAGATGGAGGAGGTCGTTTCTGTTTTGGATCTAAAGTGGGTCTGACAGTGTAAGTATGAGTTTTCTCTTTAGGTTGTTGTGCATGGAATCCTCTCCTAGTAGATATAAAGCTTTGTCTGCTAACATGGTTTCCTGAAAAATGATGTTGAGGGCGCTGGTGGTTTTGCCCATAGAATGCCAGCTGAGGAGTGAATGAATTATTTGTCTGATTGGGGAACCAATTTCTTCTTTGGTCTAGGCTTTGCAATTGAGAGACCAACTTCGGGTAAGAAGGTCTTGGTGGTTTCAGCATTGTGGTAGTGAATGTTTCATATTGAGGGTCAAGACTTGTGAGGAGGCAAAATATTTTTTCTTTGTCTGAAATTGGTTTCCCAATAACTGCAAGGTCACTGCATAGTCCTTTGAAGATTCGAATGTGTTCTCCAATGGTTCTGTCATCTTCTTTGCAAAAATAGGTGACTTGTTGTCTGAGGGTGAATTCTCGTTCTTGGGAGTCTTCTACATATTCATTTTTTAGAGCACTCAAGACAGTAAAGGTTGTATCTAGGCCTACTGCAAGGCCTAATGTCTGTTCTGAAAGAGTACCAATCAACCAGCCACGAAGAAGCCGATTTGCCTTCCTCCAGACAATGTATTCTTCTGTTAGTTTTGGTGAAGAATCTGTGGTGGTAGTAGAATCTGTTACAATATATTTGTTTGGGATTGAGTCTTCATTGATGAGATGATCAACCAAGTCTTGACTTTCTGCAAGAGCTAAAGCTTGTTCTCTCCATAGTGGATAATTTGTGGGGATAAGCTTGAAGATAATGAAATTACCAACATTGAGTGATAGAGTTAACATGTTGTGTGGTTCTGCTAAAATGTATATTCACACAGGCTCTGATACCAAACAGAAATTTAAAGGAAAAAAAGATGTTTCAATGGAAGAAAAGTTTTCTCTGTTTCTTTGAATTTTAACATGAATATACAACTTGCTATTCTACACGAGCTGCTGGTTTTTTTATAACATTACAAGTTGCTTAATTTGGATACATTGACTTGCCTAATCCTTAGCTGATCTGTTTCCATAACAATCCAACGTCTCTTTCTGTTTCTGGTTTCTATCATAAAGTTCATTGCTGCTGCTATTGATTTATTTTCATAATAAGCCAACGTCTCTTTCTGTTTGTGTTTTGTGACCATGAGAGTTGATTTGTTTCCATGTTGCTGGCTTACTGCTGATTCGTTTCCATGTTGGTTTCCACGTTGCTGGCTTATAGCTCCAGTTGAATTGTTTCCATGAGCATCTATCTTATTACCATTAACGCATAGGAGATGAACAATATATAGCTTCTATCAACCCAACCGTAGGCTTCAATCTAGTCCGACATGAGCTTTTTCTCTGCACCATAGCAACAGCAGGAGACTTGTTTCAGTAGTTTCCATCAGCAGCATCCGGTTGGGAGAGAACTTGAGTCTCTTTCTTTTGATAGCAGCAGCACTTAGAGTCTTTTTTTTCCATTGAAGCAGCGACAGCAAGTGCTCCAAAGCCACACCTTTCCTCAGTTACAGTGGCAGCAACCTTCTCTTCCCAGCAGCGGCAGTACTGGTTTCAACAACATGGTACCAGTCACCACCGAGAAGATCTTCCTCCAGCAAGTAGCTCAGCACCAGCCGTGAACGGCAGCAAGCTGCAAGCTCCAACATGCAAACCTCTCTCCCCATCGTGCTCCTCCGGCCAGTGTCCATCAGTTCCTCAGTCGTGAGAAGCTCTTCTCCACTGGAGTCAGCTTCCTCTCTTCTCCCTGGGACTGCTGCTCTAATTCAACAGCGCCAGGTGAGTCTCTTCCCCACTTTGCAAATTCTGTTCTGTTGATCTAGTGCGAAGGTAATTATAATTACCCTCACATTGTACATAGCATGCAATAATTGACGCATGTACGCAGTTTTCATCGTTTTAACTAGACCAAGCCAGGTCCAGCCTAATAAAAAAAATGGGTTGGGTCTGGGTATCAGCCCAACCAGCCCAAATCACCTGTAGATAGGCGTGTGTAAAACACACCGTGTGCCTTTAATTCTCATGTATTTTATTTTATTTTTATTTTGATATTTGATTAAATGAGTCTTTTTTTTTATACTAGAAAATTTCAGAAATATTAGGAGATCTTCATTGATTTATTTATGGGCCCCATATTTTGTTTTATTTTTTTTCTTAGCGTATTTTTTTTGTTGCATGCTTAATTTACGAACCTTTACAGGTTAAATGCTTCATTTTTTTTTCTTCTTGTCTAAAAAGAGCAAAAAAAAAAAATAGAGAAAGAGAAAGAGAGAGAGAGAGAGAGAGAGAAAGGCATAGAAAAATTGTTTCTTCTTCAATTAAAAATCTAAATTTTTTGAATTTATTCACTGGTGTCAGAGTTAGAAATATCACACCTTTTAGGTTTGTGCAATATTTACCAACGCCAGAGTAGGAAATATTCGTAGGTAAATGTTCATTGACGCCATAGTCAGGAACATTATAAGAAAAAAAAAGGAGAAGAAATTCTTAACAATTTTAGACAAAACCAGTAATGCAGTTTGCCTCATGTATAACATTTAAGGGGTGATAATATCTTTCCTTTCATGTAACACGTAACCAGTTCCGTACCATAGAATCTTTGTTGACCAGTTAGGGTTTCTAATAACCATAATACTAGGTGGCAACTCCTTGAACTAGACCTTTCCCCAAAGAAAAAGATGTCAAATATTTGTTTCTTTTTCATTAAAAATTTTAATTGGTCATCGCGATATCCGTGTGTGACAGGTATATTTAGCTAACCCTCAAGTTCTTGGCGAACACTGCACTCCACTAAATTGTTTGGCTACCAAAGAGGGTGAGTAGTTAATATAACCAGCTAAGTCAATTAATGAAACCTATGCTTTGTCACCACAACTCATGAGATAAGTCGAGTTGTTTACCCAAGAAGCTTTCCATCTGAAATTACTCTGAGGGAGTGCTTGGTATTTCTTTACCCATGCCTTTTCATCTTTGTCGTTCCATTCTTCATTTAGTACCCAACCCCAAGAGGCCTCATGTTAAACCACTAGAAATTATTAAAGACTTGTTTTGACGTTTTCAAGTGGCTAACTATCCATTTGAATAATTGAGGAACACAACACCGCATTGTCCCTTTTCCGTGCAGCCTACAGTGGCTGAGAGATAGGACAGTTTCAGCTAAGATAGCTGAAGCGAGGTTATTCTTTGTCTGTTCGTACTCAATAAAGGTGTTAGTAGCTTCAATGCTGATAATCCGAGTAGTTTTCGAAGGAAACATAACTAGCCCAAAAATAACGAAAGCAACTATCCGATACCTTTCTTCGCCCAACTTTCCTTCTTCTTTATCTGTTTTCAGTTTATTCTCAATCATCTTCCACTTAAACCTTCCATTAGACGTATTATACTGATCAACTTGGTCTAGATGCAATAGTTTTGCAACTGTTGTAGTTGTACTCTCAAATCTTTGCCTGAAATACACTTTGTGAGGGTCATTTGGGAAACTCAAGATCTAGGCATACTCTTCAAAGGTAGGGGTCATATCAACATCCTTGAAGGTGAAACATCTATAGCTCGGATCCTAGAGGTGTATCAAAGCTTTAACTGTTGAAATCTAAACGAGAATCCTTATTAAATGAGCAATTCTCCCTTATTTTTTCTCAAACAGATTCTCATCTACGTACCCTAAAATTGACGCCAACTTCTTTATGTTGTCTATGGAGTAGTTTACTTTAGTTATGTGCGGTAATTTCTCAACCTTGATTTTCGGCAATCCCCTTCAACTAATTGTATCATCTCGAATCTTTCCCTGTGTTCCGAAAAGGTCATGGTTTTAGCTAAGGTCCAAGGTAGATCTTCCTTCGTGAGGAAGTCTCTACCTTATCTATGATATCCCACATCGAAAGCGAGTGTTCAAAGCTAGGGCTTTATAAGTAATGCTGGTCGTTGACCTGTTATATGCGTTTTAGGGCGTCGGGCTTAGAAGTGAGTTCACGTCACCAAGAACAAAACCATGAGGGTGAAAGGCTTAAAGCGAACACTATACGACAGGTTTGGCTGAGTTATTACATTTGGTGTTAAAGCCAAGGACGACTTATCTTAAGATGAGGGGATTGTGATATCCCACATCGCAAGCGAGCGTCTAGAGCCAGGGCTTTATAAGTAGTGTTGGTCGTTGACCTTTGTAAGTGTTTTGAGAAGTCAGGCTCAAAAGTGGGCCCGTGTCACCAAGAATAAAACCATGAGGGCAAAAGGCCTAAAGCGGACAATATACAGCAGGTTGGGCCAGGCTATTACATTATCAGACTAAATCCTGATTATTTTAAAGCCCAAAATTTAGCCCACTTTGTTCATCATTTATGATCTTCTTTAGTGTCATTGGATTTATCTTGTCAAGATCTTTCCAATAGTACCTGTGATGTTATTATCAGAGTTTTGATGTGATTTCAACAATGAATTGACTATAAACAATAAAGAATTACAAACTTGAAAGGAGCAAAATATAAAAAAAAAAACGCGTTCAGAAAGAAAGAAAGAAAACACTAATGCTTGGTTGATATTAAGTCTAAATCAAAAATCAAATCTCCAAGAATCAAGTCCTAAAACTCATTTTAGACTGCATTAATTTTAGATTCTCCTTAAAAACTTTAAAAGGATGAAGAATAAGCTTATGTTCCGCAAGAACCAACACCAACACAGGGAGAATAGAGAGAACCAGAAAAGACATTACCAGCCCTCAACCTTCATTCAATACCATCACTAGCTATCCTTACACCACCACCAATCCTTCACCAAAATCAAACTGAAACCTCAAGCCATAAACCATCCCTTCTGCAACCCTTGATTCAATAGCCTTCACTGAAACAACTAGGCTTAACCCGAGATCACTATCACACCCAGATATCGTGACAACCCGTTAAAAATTATCACTCAATCGGAAAAAATAGGTATCTGACATCTTGTTTTTTGGGGAAAAAAGGTCTTGTTCAAGGAGTCACCACTTAATATGATCGTCATTAGGAACCTTAATTGATCAACAAAGATTCTATGGTACGAGACTGGTTACATAAAAGGAAAGATATTATCACCCCTTAAGCATTTTATCTAAGACAGGTTACATTGCTGGTTTTGTCTAAAATCATTAAGTGTTTGTGTTTTCCCCTTTTTTTTTTTATTTCCTACCATATTCCTAACTCTAGTGTTAGTGAATAATCACTTATGAATATTTCCAACTATGACGTTGGTAAATAGTGCATAACCCAAAATATACGATATTCCTTACTTTGGTGTCAATGAATAAACCCGCAAAATTTAAATTTTAAAAAAAACTATTTTTACTTTAATATATTTTTTTGGGCTGGATCTAACAGCCCAACCCAGTTACTAGCCCAAGCCAATAACCAGCTCCCTAAATGTTACATGCATGCGTGAATAATTCACGCGTGCATGCAATAGTGTCAAGGCTATTAAGTTTAAAAGGATGAAAAAGGGGCTCACCTGGTGCAAGGACTGGCGAGAAGAGTTTGTGCTGGAGTTGTTGTTGTTGCCGGTTGAAAGCTAGTGCTCAGCTGGAGAGGGGAACTTAACCAATGCTACCCGCGGCTGAGAAGTTGATTCTGCAGTTGTCTATGGCTAGAGAAGAAGGTGTTGTTTTTTCTGCTGGAAGGAAGATCTTCCACCACTGTTACTGTGTTGTTGAAGACAACACTACTGCTGCTTGGAAGGGAAGATTGCTACTAATTTCGACTAGGATGATGAAGGCTCCATTGCTGCCATGACTGGAAGTGACCAAGCCCTACTGCTGCTACTGAGGGGGGTTGTTGTCTTGAGTTCAGACTTTGGAGAATGAGAGTTGCTGACAGGGTGGTTTGGTCCCCTTTTTTTGCTGGTGGTGGTCGGTGAAGGGTCTTGTGGCCGATGGCAGTGGTCCCAGGCCAAAAAGAAAGGAAAGAGGGACGGTAGGGATACCAAGCTTCTTCTCTGTCCAGGTCCTTGGAGGCTGGGGAGCTTAAAGAAGAAGAAAAGGAGAAGGAAACTAAAGAACCGGGGGAGGGGGAGCCGCCTAGTCTAAAAAATAGGTTTTCAGTCCCCCTCCTTTGTTTTGTGTCCTCCTGATTTTTTTTTAGGGCTCATTGTAATGGTCTCTCTTAGGGTTTCTTTTGTTCTCTTTTCTTTTTAATAATTTTTTTTTAATTTGAATTTTATTAAGAATTCAATTTGAAAGTAGATAATTCCTATTATCTTAAAGATAAAAATAAGATGACAAAAGTACATTGTAGTTCATAGTTTTCACATAAGCTATTAAATTATATTTTTCATCGAAATAAATCTATGATATTTTAATTTTACATTTTAAATTTTAAAATTAAAGTAAAAGCTAATTGACCGAAATTTGGATTACAACCATACCCTAGACGTCATCCCCAAATCAACTCGGTAGCCTCTCAATCAACCTGGAGACGAATATCAACCTCTAGAATTCCACAAAAACCAATATCAGCCTTCATCCCCATTGAAAAACCAGAGCCTTAATATGTTTATATTTTTCTTTTCAATCACCAGAGATTAAATAGACTTCCATATATGTTCTTTGGAGATTAGTATTCGGCAACTTTTATATCTAGGTTAATGTAGGTTTTCAAATCTGGTCTCTCTCTTTTTTTTCTTTTTTCTTTTTTATCATGCTTAAAGCATTAGGAGATTAATTAGGTTTTTCTAGCAACCGGAATGTCATGGTGTCACTCTCTCCTCTTCCTTTGGGCTAATTAATTTTAGATGGCCCTTCTTTTGGCATGGAATCATGAATAATTATTGACCATCTTGCTTAATCATTTCTGGATGTGATTAAATTGCATCCGTATGGTCTATAATTGTAATAAAGTAAAGATCTACCATAAATAAACATGTGCTTGGAGGAGCTTTTTCGTATTTATATTGTAATTCTGATCCAAGCTCATGAATCCCATAATTCAAATAATGTCTAGCTTGTGGCTAAGTGAACCTCGTCGGAAAAAAGCTTGTTTTTGTCGCCAAGATGCTATCATTATTTCCATGAGGCCAGTCTCCATAGTTTCAAAAGCCAACACAAACCATGACAACAACCTTCTCTCCTCTCCATAGTTAACAACTTACCACACAGTCTTGAACCAGATTCAACCTAAAAAAAAAAAACCATCATCAAAACACCCTTCTCCTTTGACCATTTCGCTTCAATATCCAAAATCCTCCCAGTAATTCAGCTTCAGTTCTCAGACGTTAGCCATCATTTTTAACTTCAACAGCCATCTCCAATTATCACAGAACCAAACCATGACAACAACCTCAAAAGTATCTTTGACCTTAATAACACTTCAGTCTCCATCAAGGCAACCCATCCCAGTCATCAATAATCAAAGAAGAAACAACAACAAAACCCAATAAAACATTGACTATAAACAGTAAGAAATTGAAAGAAACAAAATAAAGAGAGAGAGAGAAAAAATACTTCTTCACCTTCATCGTAAAATATTCACAAAGTGGTGGAGTAGTACTTTAGTCTATTGCCCTAAAAAATACTTCTTCTACCTCTAAAAAATATAAAAAAGACACGTTCAAAAACAAAGAAAAAAAAGGAAAGAAAAAACTAATCCTTTCTTGATATTTAAGAAGCAATTAGTCCCCACAAACCAAGAGCTATGATCTACTTTACTTTTTGAAATACAGAGCGCTCCAATAATTTGTCAAAATTACGTGAGAAAAAAAGTATTTTCAATGAATTTAGTTATTTTATTATAGCTGTTATTTTTATTTAATTTTTTTGTTTTAAAAACAATGAAAATCATAAATAAATAAAATACAAAATTAAATAAAATACATACAAAAAAATAAAAAAATATATAGTTGGGGTTAAAGTAGAACTACTAATTTAGCATTACAAGCAAAAATAAAGTTTGGAAATTTTTATATCATAAATAAGGATTTGATTGAAGAGAAATTAAAGAAAAAAGACTTAATCAGACCTTAATTTGGCTAAGATTAGAAAAATTAAAGATCAAAGGCTAAAAAATATTCAATTATATAAAAGAATTCAAAACCAAAAAAATATGCATTTTTTTTTAAAAAATTATACCTGGTCAAATATCAAATTACCCCTCATTTGACATGATAATAATGTAAAAACTACTGTAAAAATATCAAATGAAAAAAATTCAATTATACAAAAAGATTCATAACCAAAAAAAATATGCTTTTTTAAAAAAAAAATTTATATCTAGCCAACTATCAAATTACTCCTCATTTGACATGATATATAATTATGTAAAAACTACTGAAAAATACAAAATTGGCTCTTGACTCTAGCTTTATTTTTTATTTATTTAAGGATTATTTTGATTGTTTCTATATATAATTAAAATAAAAAATTTATTTGTTTCCAATCAATTTGGCAACATTGTGATTTTTTATTTTATTTTTTTATATTTGATTAAATACTAAATTAGCTCTTATTTGACATGATAATTATATAAAAACCATTACAAAAATATAAAATGGACCATTGACTCTAATTTTATTTTTTTATAACATAATTAAAATAAAAAAATTTACTTGTTTCCAATCAATATAGTAATCAGCACTGTAAAAAAAAAATTTCAATTCCCCAGTAACGTATTTAAATTTTTTGATTGAGTGATAAAAATATTAAAATAGTATTTTCACTCACATGACTGAAATGTTTTTTAAAAGGATTTAGTGGCAAAGAATATATAACTAGTGTTATATATATCTCTCTGCAAGTTGCCATCTTTGTGGCCGACATTGACAAAGAATATTTGAGCGATGCCCTCGCAAGCTGCACGCGGCACATGCACCTCTCTTGAATAAACAATAAAAAAAAAATCCCACCATATAAAATAAAATAATAAAATAATGAATTAGCATGGATTTATGGCTGGCTTCCCCCTACATGTGGCCGCGTTTGTTTTGCAACTATTGTTGTGTTTGCTGTACAAGGCAGTAATATGTTTGATAATAAATTAAATTAAATTTTATATTATGGAACTCATAAAAAAATTGAGCTTGAAATATAGTTTTTAAGAAGCAGTTTTTATATATTTTATATTAAGTTTTGTAAAATTTTATTTATTTTTATGTTTTAAAAGTACTTTTAAAAAAATTAAAATTTTTTATTTTTTTCTTTACTTCAAATTAATAATTTTTGTGTTTTCAATTTTTTTTATGCGATGATATCAAAAATTATTTTAAAAAAATAAAAAAATTATTTTGATGTATTTCTAAGTAAAAAGCACTTTGAAAAGCAACCGCAACCACACCTCCAAACACAATTGGTACCAAACATTTTATACATGTTTTTTGCTACACATAAATCTCAACTATAATTTTTACCAAACACTTATTTAAATCCAACTAACCACACATAACCACATTTTTTTAAACTTATTTTTATGAAACCACAACTACAAAAACTACCTCAGAAAAAAACACATTCACAATCAACTCTTTCATAGGTAAAATATAAATAAGTTAACCTAAGATAGTTTAACTGGTTAAATTTTGAATTTGTTCTCTAATAATCACTAGCTTGAGTCTTTTCAGAGCCATTGAAAGTTTACATGGTCATTAATTTTAGAACCCGTGAGAATAATCGAGGTACATGCAAGCTGACTGGACACCCATACTAATCTTAAAAAAAAGAAGAAATAAGTTACAAGTAAAATAATTTTTCATCCCTCAGTTTTAACATGATTGTAACTTAGTCCCTTAGTAAGTTCATCCCTGACTTTGGTTAAACATCAACTAATTATAACCGCAGTTTCATTTTAGTGCTGAATAAAACTAATTAGATCTGCTTAATTTTATTAGGACTTTTTAATCATTACAATTGTAAATTCAATATTTACCAGTACTGTGCTCAAAAAAAATTACATTTGCTTAATTTCATAAGGGAAATTTTAAGCATTATAATGTTTTTGTTTATAATTTCAGTATTTAATACCAGGTTGTTTATAATAAATTTAATTAAGGCTTTTTCATGGTGAGGATTAATTTCCTGCGCATCTTACATTTATGCGGAGTTATATTTTTATAGTTTTTAAATTTAACTCATGAATTGACTCGAATTAATTTAATTTTTTATTTTATAAAAAATAAAAAAACATATTTTTTTTTAAAGAAAAACCAACATATTTTAACTAGATTTTTTAAAAGTGAATACTTTAGTTTATGTTATGCTATCTGCAAATGATGACCACACGCCCACCACAACAAATAGTGTGCAAATAAAATATACACTCCCAATAAAATATACATAAAATAGCATGCGCCGCGCCTCGTTACATGCAGATGACTTTCGGGTTTTTTAAAAAGTTGGTGTTGTTTTATGAATGTAATAGTTTCTAAAAATATTTTTTTATTTTATAAAATTTATTTAAAAATGATCTAAGATGTAAAAATTAAAAAAAAAAGGCTGGGTCTCAGTTGGGTTTGTCCGGGTCGCTCGGGTTCCGGGTCGACCGGGTTTTGCTGGGCAACTCCTCGGTGGGTTTTTACTTAGACCCGGACCGTTCCCAGGCCCTGCCGGGCCGGTCCGGATTTCAAAACTGTGGTTATTGTTTCTAAAAATATTTTTTTAAAATATTTTTTTTATTTTTTAAAATTTATTTAAAAATGATCTAAAATGTAAAAAAAAATTAATTTAAAATATAAAAAATTAAAAAAATAGTTTTAAAATATAAAATCAAATAAAACTCGGTGATTAAATTTTGATGAAGTAATTGATGCAGAAGAAAATACGAACTGCTCAATAAAATAATTACTCGAATAATTAATTGATTTAGGGGATCACCATGGTACCTTAACGGTAGCTTCAAGGAATCGAATAATGTTGCTCCCTAATTATTAAATAAGTAATAATTAGAAAGATAGCCTTTAAAGTGGTAAGAGTAAGCGTATCAGTAAGTAAATTGCATGGTAAGTTGTCATTAGTTACAATTTATGTGAGAAAAATAAAGATTTCATGTATGCATTTCGAGAAAAAAAATCAAAATCCTTAAATTTACTATTATATTTATGTCAATTATTTATTTCAATCATTTTTTTGTTAATTTGGTTAAATAATTCTTATGTTCTTTAAATGTGTTCATTTAAAACTTGTATTTTCTAGTTTTCCCAAATAAATTAATAACTAATTTTGATCATGTCTTGATGTTAAATTAAGTTAAAATATTTAAAAAAAAAGATACATAAGAAAAACTCTATCTAATTCCTACACCAAGATTTGGTAAAACTTATCAATCACTTATTTTATTTTAACTTTGAATTTATTAATTTGAATAAAAAATAACATATAAGATAATATTTTAATATTTATAAAAATAAAATTAATTTTTGGGATGAAAACAATTAAGAAAAGAAAGGATAAATTAAAAAGAATTGAGATAGGTTG
>Ga0325403_1003565_pt1 | contig 14249 bp, 8 predicted proteins | sample PopdelMetagenome_19_FD_205665 | JGI IMG/M metagenome (GOLD analysis project Ga0325403, IMG submission 205665) | Populus deltoides microbial communities from Bellville, Georgia, United States - Xylem-PdKOR-R4 | ecosystem: Host-associated > Plants > Phyllosphere > Stem > Wood/Secondary xylem...
ACTAATCTCACGGGTTCTGAAATTAACGACCATGAAAACCCCCAATTATTATCATATTAGCAATCACATGACTCGAGCCTGATATCACAAGGGAGTAAACACATTAATCCCAAACTTTTATTACTCGACTACCCACTAGATGATTAATTTTTTATTCCCTATAAATATTTAATTAATTGGACCTACAACTCCACGATGATCAGTGTAGAATTAAATGCAACCATAGTTTTAAAAACTTTACTAGTGAGCAAATACACAGCGAATCATTAATTGCACACTACAATGGTGTGTGGAATAAAAGCTTTTGTATTAAATTAATGTTATTCAGCACAATTATTAAATTCTGCCTATCTTATTTGATAAATCCATGATATAAACTATGACTAAAGTCGGTCTTATATAAATTAACTTTGATATTGACCAATTAAAATAACTTTAATAGACTGACCATACTATATTCAACCAAATCAGGACTAAGAATTATTTAAAAAAATTAAAATATCATTATTTTAAATAAAATAATAAATTTAAGTTTACTCCATAAACCACAAATCAATCCAACAATAAAGATTTTTTTTTTCTAAAGTAGGTAACATCTAAGTGATAAGCTAGCGAGAATCCATGTCAACATTCTGGCCAATGAAGTTTGAAATTATTGATTTTTTAACCATAGTTGTAAAACTATGATCGATCTAAATTTGAAATCTACTTAACTCAGGATTTAAATTAGTTTAACAGAAAAAAAAATAGAAAAGAAAGAAAATTTGGTTTATTGATCTGCTCAAAAACCCTAGCTAATTTATTGATTTAGCTACAATTTTATTTTCAATTTATTATTTTTTTATAAAAGAATATTTAATTAAAATAATATTATTTTAATTTTTTTTTTATAGAATTCGAATCGAGCATGGCCACGGGTAAGTTCCATGACTATGTTTTTAAGAACACAATTTCCAATCTTTTTTGTTATTAATTTTTTAATTTTAAGGGGTGTAGTTTAACTAATTAGATTTTAAGTTTACTTTTTAAAAATTATTAGTTTGAGTTTCATGAATATCAGAACCATCAAAAATTTATATAGTTATTAATTTTAGAGCCTATAAAATTAATTAAAATATTAATCTAAATATTTAAGTTAATAATAATAAAAAGAAACCCAGGTTAGAGTACATAACAGTAGTAAATTTAAGGCTTTCAAAACTGGAGGGGAAAAAAAACAAGATCACGTCCGATTTGAAAACAAATCAGAAGATGAGTTAATTTCTTTCCTTTCTTCCTTACAATCTTTCAAGACATGCACTCACTGCATATCTGCAATATTACTGTGAAGTAATGCCAGAGAGAGAGAGAGAGAGAGAGAGAGAGAGAGAGAGAGAAGTGTTCATGACTCTCTGTCTAATCCTAATCAATTGCCATTATTACTTACCATGTCGGTACCAAACTGCATTTTTTGTTATGATTTTAAGAAATGTGTTTAATTTGATATATTTTTATATAAAAAATAAAAAATATATTATTTTAATTTTCACAAAACTACAATTTAGAAGGCAATAATTACATAATAAAAAAACTATGTAGTTAATCAATTAGCTGAAGATTTTTTCCTTGAAAATATATTAAAATAATATATAATATAAAAAATTAATTTTTTTTTTAAATCAAAATCCAATTGCACCGCTGCCCTAGCTGCTGTTCTGTATTCACCACTTTTTGGTACTCCAAAAACTTGCAAGCAAACCTCTACTCTACAAGACTACTACCAAGCGCAAAAAATGCTAGACATGAAAAATACTGTTCTCTAATACTATTTCAGATTTGCATGGATTGCCTTGAGGCGTAACAATTTGGACTTGAAAAGAGAGACTAGTAGTCCTAGATGGAAGGTCTATCTCTACGATGATCAATGGCCTATGTATATGTCCTTCTGTTTTTTCGAGTAATTAATGATTCATTCTTGCCTGCAAATAATGATCTCTTGCGCTTTTTTTTTTTATGGAGAAATTATCCCTTGCACTTCAATGCAAGCCATGGAAATTGTTGTGGATTAATTTGTACCCAACAGTACATCTTGCACCAGTGAATCTTGTAGTATAAATCCACGTCTACAAGCAAAAAATTTCAAGCTTTGCACAGTACTCCACCATGCAAGCCATTGAAAGACTCGAAGGATAAAACCATTTTTGTTAAAACCCAAAACACACACACACACACAGAGACACAGTCACAAACACAGAGAAAGAGGGAGAGGGAGAGGGAGAGGGAAAGTGAGGGGGAAGTAGGAGTAAATACTGTCGGTTTCTATATTCATCATCATCTTCTTCTTGAGAGTACTCATCGGCAAAAATCATCTTCTAAGAATGTGCCTTGATTAAGTAGCCAGTCATAGCTAACATTCTTGCACTTGCATTAACATTCGCCCATGAACAAGAAACTACTAGATACAACTGTAGGAACCCAAGATAAGAAGAAAAAGCACTACCACATATAATATATAGCAAAATACCTTACTACTTACTGAACAGCACTAAACCACCATGGATGGAGGAGCACTAGCAGCACTCTTGTTGCCACCACGATGTCCATCAGACCCCATTCCCAATTTCAAGTCGAGCTCCACATTGCCACCGGCACTAGTTCCTTTCCCTTCAAAATCACTGAACAAATGTGCCACAGAAGTGACAACTGCACACTTCCTACCACCATTACCAACCATTTTGCTGCTGTGGTTATTAACGTTAGTGATCTTCCTCGCTTCTGCGTTATTAGAGATTGAACCTGAGCATGCACTTGGTGGAGAAGAGGAAGAAGAAGATACAGGAGGCAAAACAGGAGGGATTTCAAAGTTAGTTCTTGCTTTTGCACCTCTGAGTCTTCTAGCAGCTGAGTCATATGCACGCGCTGCCTCCTCTGCGGTGTCGAATGTTCCAAGCCAGTGGCGGCACCTTCCTATCCGATCTCTTATCTCAGCTGACCACCTCCCCCATGGCCTCTTTCTCACCCCTCTGTAGGTCTTTCGTATTGGAACCCCATCACTAACACTGCTTCTCACAGCGCCACTTTCTTGCTTACTTGTTTTTGACCCAGTACGTTGAGAAATTGAAGAGAGACCCGATACTTCTGAATTCTTGGTGTCATTCGTACCAAAAAGGACTTGTTGACCTACAATAGCACCGATTCCATCAAGGACCGGTGGTGTGTCTGGTGATTTCTTGAAACTATCGGAGAGTGAAACAGAAGCCGAGATATCGGGTGAAACAGGAGGATAACTTGTGGGGTTGTAGTGGTTAAAGGTAAAAGGTGAAGAAAACGAGTTTTGGGGTTCTACAAAAGAGCCACGAAACGATGGATTTTCAGTTAGGAGCCGAAACATTTGATATGTTTCGGGCTGAGGGAAGAACGGAACGGGGAGCCATTTCTGGTGGTTCATCGTGGGGTTTAGCTGATTTGATGAAGTATAACAAGTCATTTGTTAGTGTGAGAGGAACCTCCTAGGGGTTTATATATACGAGGTAAAATAATTATTTATTGAAGAAATTGCATATTTAAATAAAATCACTAATATTATTTAATAATTTTTTAAAAATAGATATGGCTGTCAAATTTGATGAGACAGTAACCCCTCAAATTGACATGCTTGTCTTTCCTTGGCAGCGGGGATATCCTCATTTAAATCAATTCTAATGTCAGAAATAACCCTACAGTTTGTAGAAGGTATCTACAAATTATAGGTACATTTTTTAGGAAATAAAATACAATTTTATTTATTTATTTTTTAAACTCTTACAAAGTGAATGCATGGTTATTGAGAGCGGCCCCTACGGATCTGACTTAAATCCCGGCCGATTCATCTCTGCCCGTGTCAAGTGTTAAAAAAAAATGACTTTGTTTCAACCAGTCAACTCTATAAAAATCTAAATTGATTTTTTTAAAAATATTATTGCTTTGATTTTCTCTCTTTCTTAATTAATCTAAATAAATCCAAATTAATTTATTTGATCTACATCTTGTATCGAGTAAATTTTGAATTGATTTTAATAACTATAAATAAATACTATAATATAATTTGATATATTTTCAAGTTACTTCATAACTCAATATCATTCATTCAAGCTATAATAAAAAGAACATTATCGTGACACGCGTTAAGATTATTTTTAGTTTTATTCAAAAAAATTTACTACAAACATATGATAATTTTTATATAAGGTAAGAGATTTAAAACAATATTAAATTGAGTTAAAGCTATGAAGTTAATTTTTTCTTCATAATATATTCATCACTTTAATTTTGTTAGTCTTTGTACCTATCAAATATAAATATACAAAATATATAAGAAACATTAGCTAAAGCGATGTATTATTTATGTTTGATAAAACATTGAAATAAAGTAAAAAATAATAAAGAATGATTCTTACATATTTATTTTAATTATGCTCGTCGTTCTTTCATAAAATAGAAATCATTGAATATCATATCAATTGTGAATCTTTCAGCAATTTCTTTCTATATAGACAATCAAATAATTTGCAAGAAAATCATCCTTCATCCGATTGTGAATCTTGTTTTAACAATCTTCATCGCTGAAAAAGCTCGCTCAGTAATTGCTGTCGAAATAGGAAGAGTCAAAATAAGCTGAATCAAACTGTCAATAAGTGGATAAATTGTTGATTTTTCTGTTTTTACCAATCCTTGACATAAATCAGCAATCAATGACATATTCTTTAACTTTGGATGATTGGGTACATCAAGCTTATAATGCTGCAACTAAAATCTTAAATGAGTTTTTTTCTTGATAAGAAAAGTCTTCAGGATAGAACTTGTCAACAAGTAAGCATATATCTTTAACACTGAATAATTTATAGTTATTTTTAGGATCTAAAGTTGTGCTTAACTTAAGAAGCTCGATTGTCTGCTCATTGAATCTATTATTTAGCTTTTGGAATTGTTGATCAATGATAGCTGTAAATATATCAACTCGGTAGTGATGCTCAACTGTTATTGATTTTGTTTTACGGCGAGATCGTCCCAAACTAGATAAACAAGCATCCATATTAGGAACTTCAATGTCTTGATGCTTACAAAATGATGTCACTTTTTCTAAAAGAGTTTCCTAACCATCATCTCTTAACTTTTTAATTAAAGTCTTTGTGGTAGTCACCAAATGCATATCATTTAAAATGTCTTGAGATTTTTGTTGCAAAGCTTGACAAAGCATGTCAGTAATTCCCATAATATTCTTCATTATATGCAGGATAAATGCAAAATCAAATGACATTAGCAATTTAAATGAAAAGACCGCATCACCACATTGAGAATATGTAGATCCATCTAAAGCGATGTTTTCAAGAACCAAGCAAGTTGTCCAATACATTTTTATCAAATTGCAAATTGATTTGAAGTGCGAACTATATTTGCTATCTCCAGGTCATTGCAAATCACCTCCTTGATTAACTTCTTTACCCATTTCAATCTCACCAATATCAACTAAATGTTCAATTGTATCTGCTTCAAAAGCTCATAATTCATCATTACGCTTACAAGAAGCACTAATAATGTTAACAACAAAAATCAAATTCTGAAAGAAAGTGTTAACATCAGATATTTTTCTAGCTGCAGCAATAAGAGCTAATTATAATTAATGAGCTAATCAATGTACATAATATGCATATGGCCAATCATTAATGAATAAAGCTTGCAATCCATTCCACTCTCCACGCATATTACTAGCACTAGCATACCCTTGGCCCCTAATATTTTGAACATCAAGATTGTGATGAGATAAAACAAAGGAAATCTCTTTCTTAAGAGTTGAAGCAGTTGTATCTTTGACATGAACTATATCAAAAAATTGTTCTCGTATAAATCCACTTCTATCAACAAACCTAACAACAAGGGCCATTTGCTCTCTTTTGGATTCATCTTGAGTTTCATCAACAATTAAACAAAATCTTGCATCACCAATCTCATGACGAATTAAAGACTGAACATTTCTAGCAAAGACATGCAGAATTTCTTTCTGAATTTGATGTGAGGTGTATTTAGCATTTTGTGGAGCATTATCCAAAACAAGAGTGTCTACTTGTTCATTGTATGATGCTAAAAGTTTCAATATTTCAAGAAAATTACCTTGATTTTGGACGTTCATCATGCCCCCTAAAAGTACATGCTTGAAATGGAAGCCAACGAACAATATCTATTGAAGCTTTAATACGCAATCGATTATTTAGAATTTCTTGAGTAGTTTGCCTCTTAACTACCTTCTCAATATGACATGACTAATTTTTCAAATTTTTCAAGTACTTGGTAGCAAATCTATGAGCTGAATTCGAACCTTTTCCTATATGAGTCAAAAAAGCACATTGTTCCCCATCATTAACTTTCTTCCAACAATTGAATTCTTTAACAGTAAATATGTTTGATCGTGGCTTTCTAGATGACTTACCTGAAAATCGATAGCAAGGGAAACAAAATGCAGTATTTTTCTCTGAATATTCAAGTCACGGATAACTTTTAAACCAATGAGACTGAAATAAATGAGGATATTTTTCACCTGTCAGCAGATATTCAGACATCAAAGGTTGATATGGCCCTAAATTAATGTATGCCCTTCGAATTTCATCTTGTTGATTAACCGGGTATTTCCAAATTTGAGGACGATTGCTTGGATCTCTAATTACATGAGCAATGTCGATTCTAGTAGGAGGCTGCTCACTAATCAATGCAGGTTCTTCGTAAACCGAAGCACATTGGGGCTGCTCAACCATAACTTCAACATTACACATTGGAGTTGGTCCACTAGGCTGTGAGTTATCAATATTCTTTCTTCTTTTTTTTTCTCAAAAAAGGAATTAATTCTTCTTATTTTGTTCATCGTTCAACTTAAAATCAAAACATCATAAATTTTTATTGTTTTCTATTTTAAAAATAAATATAAATAATGATGTGTTGAAGCAATAATCAGAACTAAAAATAAATTTTTACATGTAAACCACACTGACATATAAAAGCAAAATTAACATCTTAAAAAAAAACTGATATATAAAAGCAAATCTAACATAAAAAAATGGGATTATTGGTTTCTATATAAGAAAACTTACACTAAATCAAAGTTGGGTATGTGTTCTTCAAAGAACTCAATTTGGCTAGAAAGATTGTGTCTAATTGTATATTGGACCTGGTGATAGTAAGGTACACATGAGAAAAAATTGATAATTTTAGTGGCTCTGCTAAAAACAAAACATAAAAAAATCCAAGCGTAATCGAAACAAACCCATAAAATATATTCAATTAATTAGAAAAAAGACAGTCACTATAACAAGAATTTAAAAAATAGTAAAACTAGCAGATCTGAAAAAAAAAGTAAATATAACATAATTATATAAAATAAACCTCATCATATTCTTAACAAATATATAAAGAAAAGATTTTAAATTTGGGTCACTACTGACTAATTACCTGGTAGCTTTGCTTTAGCCTTCTGCGTCGCTTTATATTCTTATACTTTTGGGTTAGGGTTGGAGAGGGCTCTGGAGAAAGAAACGGAAAGATAATTAAACTGAAAAAGTTATTTGCCTTTTTTTTTTCCACTTCCACATAAGCAAGTAGAGCATAAAATAGAGACTTTTAAAGTGGAGAGTTTAATAGGTAAGGAACTAATAATTTATTATTAGAAGGGCCCATCTCTTTAAATGATTACACTATCTATTCATTTAAACACTAAATAAAAAAAAATTGTTTTGCAGGGGCTCGGACCCTTGCCAGCCCTCCTTTAATTTCATCCCTAGTGGGTATGATTATTGGATTAAAGAGGTTTTAATTGTGTTGGGATTAATCATAAAAAATATGATTAATAGGATTCAAGAATCATCCCCTGGTATTATAGTCCATATGAAATCTAATTATATGGTTACTACAATAAATACAATGACATGTATAGCAAACATGTAAGACTTAAACTATACAAAAATTTAAATAACATACACATTTACATCACCATAATTAGTTATCGATAATTGTTAATTTAATCCGATAATCTCTTAGTTACATAACAAAATAAAGTGTCTGAAATTACAATCCATAAATTGATATTACAATACAATAGTTCATATTTTTCTATATATACACAAAAGTAATAAGCTATTGATCAACCATGGTGAGTCCGTGAGGTACCTGTAAAAAAATCAATAATATTTATTAAGTTTCAAGATAAATTGTTTGTTTGAAACCTTAAGAAATATCCAAAATTTTCATCTAGACAATATTTAAAACCATTTTATATAATAATTCCAAAATTCTTTTTACATAAAATTCAGCCTAAAAAAAATCTTACAATATTCATAATGTAATCTTGGTTGCCAATCAATCTAGCATTCTTATATGGAACGCAATCATTCGATATTCCTTTATGAATACTAGTCAATTCGACAAATCCATCGTGGTATTTTCATATGGAAGCCAATGATATGATATTCTTTCATGAATATCAATCAATCATCTCAACTTACATATGACTCTCTCTCTCTCTCTCTCTCTCTCTCTCTCTATATATATATATATATATATATTCTCATGGATTAACTAATTCACAAGTAAAATTTATGGGAAATTGTAAAGAAACTTACCACAAGGTACAGAGTACCCACCTGCAGTCTGATTATGAGCGACTTCACCAGCTCTCTCAATCACTACAACAATCTCTCCTGTATCGACATGTTTTTCAATTAAGTATTATTATCGTATAATAAAATACTCCTTATTCATTGTAATATTTCTTATGATTATATTCAAGTTTTTTTTTATCAATACGTTCTAATCATTAATTACACAAGAAAATCAACTTAGTTACAAATAAATTCATGATTCCTTCAACTCTTATCGATTTTACACAATTCCATACAATTTATAATTTCTCTAACATTTTACAAATTTCATCCTTTTAGCCCCAACCAATCAAATATTCAATATTTCATCATTTCATTAATTCAACTCAATGAAAAAACATTATTCACATGATCATACACACATTTATAACCAAATTAATAGATAATATTTCAAATGTGAAACTTCTTCTTTTTGTTCTCTTTATGATCAACACCTAGGGCTTCCCTACATATCAAAATTTTTTTGTTATTTCAACATGATTTCACTCTGATTACACCTTACAAGGATCATAGAAACTCAATCTATATGAAAACCACTTTTCCTCTAATTTTATCTTAATAACCCTAATTTAATTTTGATCAATTTTGCTCAAAATCACTTAACTCTTATTCAAATTGGTGTAAAGGGGTTTCAAACATCTTACCTGGTTACAAGATTTATTTTCAAAATCAACCAGTTAAAATTTTTCAAGGCTTCTCATTTTTTCCTCTTCTTTCTTCACTTTCTTTCTAACTTAATTTTTTTTTCTCTTTAATTTTTTTTTAATTTATAGTATGAATGTGTTTTTCTCTTTCAAAACCCTCTCTTTTCACTCTCAAACCTTACTACCTAGTCCTTTAAGGTGAAAGGAAGGAAGAAGAATTGAAAATGTTATTTTCTCTCTTGCTGGACACCGTAGTGTTAGAACAGGCACAATAGCCTTTTCTTAAAATAGCTAGACAATTTCTGATTCTGGAAAAATACAATTTTTGCATATAAACTTATCTTCTTACCTTTTTAAATCTCTTTCCCTAATTTATTCTATTCATTTACTTATTTCATTTAATTACACCATAATTTCTATTATATTATTACTTTTAATCTATCCTGGGGTTTTCAAAAGGACCAAATTTAACTAAATCAGGAGCCAAATTGAGAGAAATTAAGAGTTTAATGGTCAATTGAGGACCAAATTGCATAATCTAGAAATCAAGGATCCATTTATAAAAGGCACGCGAATAAAAGGATTCCAATCAACATTTTTAGGGATGCAATTGCATGAACGAAAAGGTTTTCATGTTAATAAAGGATGCATTTGTCAAAATTCAAAGTACAAAGACTATAATGGAAATTTTTTAAGCCCAAATTAAAACCCTAATTTTTAGGATTTAGGCTAGGCGAAATGTCATTTGAGCTTTAATGAAAAAGAGGATGACACTTTATTTAGTCATTGTTCTTCTTTTTCAGCATAAAAGACTGATTGAGAGCCACCTTCAGGCGAATAAATGTGATATCTTTGAACATTTTGAAAGCTCTAACTGGAACCGAACATCTAAGAAACACTTTATCTATAAGGATTAGTCATCCTTATAAAAACTTTATACGATAGTTTTCAAACCCGGCCCGGTGGTCGGCTCGGTCCAAGGCCCAGGTTTCGGGTGTTGACCGGGTTACCAGGTCACGTGAGTCAATTCTTTAAAAAAAATAAATCAAAATGACGTTGCTTTAGTAAAAAAAACAAAAGTCAACAAGTTGCAACTGGGTTTTTGATCGGGTCTTGCCGGGTCACCCCAAGTTTTGCCTTTTCTTATTTTTTCTTAAACCCAGCCTTGTTCCAGCTCGAGTCACGGGTCGACCCGCCAGGTTGAGTTTTAAAACTATGCTTTATACACTATTTATCTAAAAAAACTTGCTAACATCTTATCCTTAGTCAACCTCCCTTTCCTTGGAAAATTCAAGCTGATCAAAAGTTAATCTTCCAATTAATAAATATGAAGTTATGGACATTCAAATTGAGTGTGACTTATTCCCGATGATAGATGTCTCAGGTCCTTTATTAGAACATTTACATAATTTCCATGATTAATTCATCAAAGCACCTTACCTAAATAATCTTGACTGAAAAATAAAGTCACCCATAGAAGAGTAAGCTTTAAGGCTACATTCTTTTGATAAGGTTTATTGCATAAAGAACAAAGGAAACCATACACTGTAACTTTTTGGGAAGCTTATAAAATACAGGGGTGAAATCTTTCATTACCACCTATATTTGGAAAGCTACCAAGAAAATGGTGAGTGGTTTTGTAACTTTCTAGTTTTGTTATAGCCTATAAAAGAGTGTCTTTTCAGAGAAAGAAGAGGAAGAGAACAAGAGAGAGATTCCAGAAAACAAAAAAGAGGAAAATAATAAGCATAAGTGAGAAAAAAAAAGATAGGAAAAGGAGTAGAGGAAGAAAGGGTTGAGAGGGAGAAAAAAAGAAAAAGAAAAAGAGTAAGAATATACTACTTGCCCTTTATGAGAGGGTGTAGCTCAATGAGCACACCCTTCTCAATGCCTTTTAAATCCTTACTTGAATGTTAATTGTTCATATATTGTAATTAGTTGTTGTTTAATGGAAAACATATGTGTTTTAATGTATCTAATAATATCTTGAAGTAATATGCATGTTTTGACATGTATGTTCAAAATGGTATTGGATGCATAACTTGAATTTTTTAGGACTACTATTGTAATGATATTAGTTTGTTTAAATGATAGCCAAATATGTTTTGATGTTTAGGTTGGTCACTGGATCTGTTTTGATTTTATGTGTTGATAAGTGATTTACCAAAATTGTGGTCATAAGTTATTTTTGGTGAGAAGCGAAGTTTAATCAAGCTATGTTTATGATAATGTTGGTTAAAAAAAAATGTTAGAATCAATATAACAGTGTTTAGAGTCGAAGAAATACACTTTTACAGTTTCGTGGTTAATTTGGTTTAACTATTGCATTGTTTTTTTTTTCTTTAGTTTTTTTATAGTTCAAGCAAGTCATTATGATTATGTTTGAATTAAAGTTGTCGGGTTTAGGCTATTATTTTAGGATATTGGTCATTTTATGGGTTTAAAGTTGTTTTTGGATTTTTCTAAGTTTCTAGGTTAGTGTTTATAAGTTGTCATTTTGATTATCTTGCAAATTGATGTTTTTGGCTTGTCTTGTGTGTTTTGATCTAAACCTATATCCATACACAAGTGTTCTTTGCCCACAATCAGTCCTTTTAGCATCTGGTTTGGATCAATCGATCATTTAAACCTAATAAAGACTTGGGTTTAGGTTTAAGCCGTTTTGCTTGATTCAAGGAATATTTGACCTTTTTATTCTCACTCGATGTGTCTTTTTGCTATATTTTTACATGTTCTCTTTTTTTTGCCTTTAGTTTGATGTGATTTGGTCTTTATCTTCAATTTGGTTTTTAGGTTCATATAGTGTTTCTCATGTTTTTGTGTTATTAAACCAAAAATCCACATTTTGATCTTTAAGAAATTTGTTTTGATTATGGGTCTTGTTTTTGGGATTTGGGCCAGGCAAGGAAGCCTAAAAAAATATATATTTGGGTCTTTAAGGTGTTTTTGGAAAACATGCCCAGTGTTTTTTTCACAACCTTTTTGTTTTGGTGTTTTGCCAAACATGTCCTAGTTTAATTTTAATTGATTCTTAGATTTTTAAAGGACTATTTTATAATTAATATTGGGTCTTTTATACTATTTTAATTTTTTTATTTAATATCTGAGATTGTGAACTTATATGTAAAACACTTTTTCAATATTAAATAAACTATTTTTTTTTTATCAAAAATAAAATTCTTCTTTCAAAAACAAATAACATATTTATGTTTTAAACTTCATCCGACCAAGTTTTTTTTTAAAATCATGTTTGTATTTTTAATAAAAAAAATATGAAAAGAAATAGAAAACAAAAAAAACATATTGCATAATTTAACATTTCCTGAAAATACCAAAAATTCAAAAAACCATAATTTTTTATATTTGACATGCATCTTGGATTTAATAAAAAACTTATTAAGCTAGAGGACTTGACCCAAATTTTAAAAATACAAAAAAAAATCAATTTTGTTTATTAAAGTATAGATGAATCTCTTTATCTCTCTCCTCTTTTTGTTTATTTTTAATATTCATGAATTATAAACTTCTACAGAAGATCTATTTCTGGTATTAAATGAGACAAACAAAAATATAATGAAATTTTATTTGATTTTTAATGGCTAAACTTGTCCTATAAAGCCACGATTCACCTTATTGAGGTGGATCCGGTTTGATCAATAGACAAAGCAATGAATAGTAAAACATAATGAGGCTTAAAAAATAATCAGACAAATAAATAAGCTTAAAAAATAATCAGACAAATAAATAATGTAATTTACTTTATATAAGATATATTAGGGATGATACTGTCTTTTCTATATACAACCAATTCATTACTTAGACTCTAAAGATCAATTGAGATTTTTAATAATCAAAATATTAGATAACGACTCCAAATCTTTTAAATCATAAAAATAATAACAATTTTTTGTTATTTCCACACATAAAAAAGCTCGACTCCAAGAGAACAATCATTATAACACTGCACATTAGCCATACGAGGAATTAGTGTTTATCATCATTATATGTTTCATGATACTATCAACATTTATTTGTTTTAAACACATTAAGTAGATTAATTAATTGTGAAAAAATATAATTAATTCCATTGTAATGTAAGTTAATATCATATTTGCGTTAATAACATAAATTATTATTAGAGGCTGCATTCTGAGTCAATGTAAAAAATAGTCGGATTCAAAACCAAAGCTGCTTATCTACTGCGAACTGTAGCTGTAAACTGGGACCGGATTGATTTGTAAAACTCAATTATAGCTGGCAATGAATTCTACCACCAGTTTTATATATATAAAGAAACAGAGAAAAGGATGGGGAAGAGGACAGAAGCTTCAGCAGGAAAAGATCAGTAGCGTTTTGCACAAAACCTCATGATTTGATGGGGGGTGGGGGGTGGATTAAGGGACGTCGATGTATAATATCGAGGAAGCTAGCTAGGGTGTTTTCTTTGGTAACCGTTGGATTACGTAAATCTTTTTTAGCGTCATGTTGTCGTCAAAGACTAGATTGTTTGACTGCAATTCGTGCTTACCTTCAGAGACAGTAATGGTGAGTTTGTCCGCGTGGTCAAATTCTTTTTCAATTTAATTTAATTTATTTTTTATATATATTTTTAGATTGTTTTATATGTTGATATTAAAAATAAATTTTAAAAAATAAAAAAAATAGTTAAAAAAATAAATTCTACAATACATATAAGATTTGACACTAAATTCACAAACAAATACCAATTTTATATAAATTTCAAATTAATACCACAAAGTCCACCAAAGTAACTAAGCAGAGCTTGTTGAAAACCAGGAATAAAGTGGGATTTGTGTACGATTCAGTCTTGGAAATTTACGTTCGAGTGAGAGTCATTGGCGTATGATGACATGCAAATGGTCTTTCATCATGTCAATCACTTCTGGGTAGATCACAGAAGAGGTTTTGAATTATTATTTTCTGA
>Ga0325403_1003566_pt1 | contig 14245 bp, 7 predicted proteins | sample PopdelMetagenome_19_FD_205665 | JGI IMG/M metagenome (GOLD analysis project Ga0325403, IMG submission 205665) | Populus deltoides microbial communities from Bellville, Georgia, United States - Xylem-PdKOR-R4 | ecosystem: Host-associated > Plants > Phyllosphere > Stem > Wood/Secondary xylem...
TTTTATATTGAAAATATTTATATTTTTTATGTTGAATTTTGTTATAAAAAGATATTTTTAATATGATACATCTAAATTAATGAATTATTATTATTATTATTATTATTATTATTATTATTATTATTATGTTGATATTTTTTTTAAATCAGTTACATTTTAAAAAAATATATATTTTTCAAACCACAAACCTATAGTTGAGAATACTAATAAAACCAAATTTATATTTTTTTAATTATGAATCAAACTAATAAACCGATTCAAATCCAACTAGTTCGGTTCAAACTCAATCAATTTTATTCAGTTTTTTCTTTCAAAACTAGTTAAATTTATGTCCCTTTAATTGAACTTTTATCGTTTTTTAAAAAATGAGTCTGAGCTTTTCATAGATTGTGTTTGATTGTGTTTTTTTTTTTTTTTACAGGGCTGTTTTTTTCCCTAAATAAACAGAATTATTTTATATAAAGTATTATAATACATACATACAAGCAGGATTGCCAATACAATGATCTGCCACCATGTCAAAACGTTATGTTCTTGACATGCAACTACAAAGTAAACAAGAACAAACCCTAGTACTTGTTCAAAATGTTAGTAGGCCTATGACATTATAATTGTTACTAGCTAATATTTTACTTGATTTTTAATAAATTTTTCAAAAATAACAAAAATTCAAAAAATACATCTAACAACGTATTTTTCTACGTATTTTTAAATTGACATTTAAAGTTTTTTAAAAAAAACTCAAAATACAAAAAAAATCAAAATTTATAACTAACCAAATAAAAAAAAAGTTAGGGGATCAATTTGTTTTTAAATTGCTTAATCATCAAGAAAATTTGGGGACCAAATAATTAAAAATAACGAAATATTTTTTCACTTGTAAATAGATGATGTTTGCCTGAACAAAGGGAGGCGGATATTTAAAGGTGAAAAAAGAGGAAAGGGGAGAAATTTAAAGGGAAGAAAATAAAAGAGAGAATTAGTTAAAGAAAATCACCCACACACCAGAAACAGGAGATCTCGCTCCTGGAAGCAAAAAAAAATGGCAAAATAATTAACCCTCCTCCTCTGCACCAGCAATGGCTGCACATCCTTTCTTGGTCTTGCGCCTACTGCCTTCCTCTGCAACACCATGAACATCCAGTAGCCCTCCATTGAATCAGATGCACCATGACCTCTATTAAAGTCCTCAGCTCAGTACCATGCTCTAGCAACAACTTTTCCTCCTGCACCAGGAACGTCCAGCAAGCTCTCTTGATAGCATAGCGCCACCGTGACCTTCCTTTTCTCACTTCAATGTTCCAACCTCCATTGAAGCCTCCAGTAGGAGTCCAGCAGGTTCCACCGTAAGCCACCATGAGCAGCAATAAAGGTCTTCCTCTCAGTCACAATCGTCTCTCTCATAACTCCAACAGCAACACCGTGAGCAGTGGACCAGCAACTCCTCAGCGGCAACTCTCTCCTCAACCGTGCAACAACATATTAGCCTCATCTCCTCTGCATTGTGGGTAACAGTGAAAGATCTTCTTCATCAGCAACCATTGTTACGGTGGTATGACAGCTTCCTGCAAGTAGCAATAGCAGAGCATACTGCCAGCGCTTCCTCTCTTTCTTTTAGCCATGAGCAGCAACATTGTTGTCTCCCAATACCGGTGTAAGCTGAGTTCGTGAGACTAGTAGCAGATGCAAGATCTTCATCCTCTTAGTCCAGCAAACAGTCGACGTTCTCTCCCTCCAGCTCAACATTCAGCAACAACAACAACAGCTTCACCTTCTCAGTCTTACTGTTGTGACATCATAATACCAACATCCAACTTCTCCACATTGATGGCTTTCAGCAGAGCAACACCAACGCTGGACAAAGTAGCAGCTTCAACTGTGAACAACACAACCAGCATCTCTCCCTCAATTAATTCTTCCCTGCACTACACCGTGAGCAATCAACAGCAAGAGCAGCAACTCTCTCCTCAATCGTAATCTTCAGCAGCCATCCACCATTCAAAGTAGCTTCCTCCTCTGCGCCAGGTAATCGTCATTTCTCTTTAACTTGCGCTTCATGTTTTCTTTTCCTTTGAAAGAGGCATGTTAGAACGTGAATTAATTCATGTCCTGCTGCCTCTGATTTCTTTCTTTCAAAATGAAAGAGGGATAGGCTGGACTCTCAGCACAGCCCATCTGGCTGGGCTAAGTCCAGCCTACTAAAAAGAAGAATCGAGGCTGACCAGGCTGGGCTTAGGTCTTGAGCTCAATCAGCCTATGAGCCTAACTCAACTCATAAGCTAAGATATATTTGGCAAATACACTCTAATACCTTTCCATTATATTTTTTTTAATTAGTTTTTACTTTATTGCTTAGCCAAACAAAGCTTTTAAAAAAATACATAGAAAATTCCAAAAAAATTCATGAACCATTTTGAATCTATTTGTGGCCCCCTCTCATGTTTTTCTTAATTTTATACTTCATATCAAAGTTTTGGACTTATATCGTAAAATATTGACTCGATATCAAAATATTCTGTTTTTCGCTGAAATTTCAAGAAATTCCATAAATTTCTCTAGAAATTTCCTCACTTTAAAAAATACAAAAAAAAATATGTTTCATAGATGTACATAGAATCAAGTTTCTCAAAAATACAAAGAAAATCATATTGTTTATTATTTCCATATTTTAATTCAAAATATGTTCTTGCATGCATTTTAGAATTTAATAACCAGTTTATTAAATTAATGAGAATTAATGGTTAAAAATCCTGGTATAGAATGTTGGACCTACAAGTGAGGCTGGTGTTTGAAATATTAGAGTTGACTAGAAAATTCTCAGAGTTATTCTAAATGTTTATCAATTCTAATTAGAAGTACTTTTCACTATAATACATAAATTACAAACTTTTTTTTAGAAATTTATTTCGGTACACGAGTCCATTTTGTATTTTTTTTAAAACATGATAAAAATATAAAAAAAATTTAGAAAATATACATAAAAAACTATTAAAACTTGACCGTATTTGTGAAAAAAAACATATTTTTTATTTTTTTGAAATGGAGAATTTTTTGATTTTATTTTTTTTGAAATTTTAGAGAAAAATTAGGTATCTTTAATATTAAGTTCATATCTTATAGTGTAAGTCTAGAACCTAATATTAAATGAAGTTCTCTATATGTGTGTGTGTGTGTGTGTGTTTTTTTGAAATATAGGATTTGTTTTTGAATTTTTGAAAATTTTTCAAAATTGTTTAGAGAAAAATCAGGTATCTTTAATACTAGTTTTGTATCTTACAGTGTAAATCTATAGTCCTATATTAAGCAAAAATTGTTGGAAAAGCATGCGAAAGACCCACAAATAATTTCAAAACATCCCTGGATTTTTTCTAAAAATTTTGAAATTTTTAAAGGCCTTTTAGGATAGACACACAAATAAAAACAAATTAAAAGTAATGAAAAAAAGCTTAAGGAGTGTTTGTCAAGTACGCCCTTAGTGTAAAGTTACAGACATTAAAAATACCTTAAAGCCATGTTTGACAAACAAACTTTAAGGATCCAAACAAGGTCTTGTTTCTTAAGGAAAAATGAAGCTAGCTAAACATGTCGTTAAGTCTGGGTTGGGCTTGGCCCAACTACATGGGTTAAGCCTATTGGACCCGAGATCCAAGTCCAAACATATGGATTGGGCCCGGGCCTAACCTGATTTGTTGAGCCAACAAATAGCCCAATAAGCCCTTTTATGATGTGGGCTGGACCCAGCCTAGCTATATAGGCTAGGCTTAAGTCCAGCCCATCCAACATGGTCACTGGTTTATCCTAGTGACGAAATTATTAGCTTATGCAGAACGTAAATTGTTTCAATATGAATTAAAAAAAAAAGAGAAGGAAAGTTACATAGGATGGATGAGATGATGTTGGTCACTGGTGATGCAACCATATTATTCGATAGTTTCACCCACATTTAACTAGTGTTTTGCCTATGTTTTATATATAAAATGCCTTGATATTCTTTCTTTTATGTTTTGAAGGTACTTTTGGATGAAAGATGCAAAAAGAAGTAAATTGGAGATAATTGGTAGATTTAACCTTCAGTCGATGTTTTTTGCAGAGCGTGAGCTCTAAAGGTCAAAATGAAGTGATTCAAGTGGCATTAAAAAGCTAACATCCATACCTTTCTGGACATCTAAGGCAAGAAAATAAAATGAAGAAGAGCATGGAAATCGCAGCCTTCAAAGTCAAATCTCGCAATCTGCCAGTGTTGACCTTCGACCATTCCAACTTGAATATCTGGAGCTATAGAAGTCCAATTGATGCAAACTCAATTTTTTTGGATTCATGACTCAAAGGTCTATAAGCGCTCCAAATTTCAGCCAAAAACGATGTCATATGAGGGAGATATGATTTTTTAAAGATGACATCTGAATTCTGCCAGCAAACAGGTTTCGTGAAGAACAAGTTCAAATTACGTTCCGGAGCATCTAAACCGAAATCCAAGTTTTTATTTCAGCAATTTAGCTCCTCTAAGTCAAAGCTTGAAGATGTCATGCAAGGCTATTTCTCCTGATTTAGGAAAATAGTTATTGAAGTACTTAAATGTAAACAGTCTACTTAATGGAGGACTATTTTGTAAAATAGAGACCTAGGATTTCCTAGGATATAAAAAGAATGAGAGAAGAGAAGAAGGCAGCAGCCAGCAGAGAATAAACACAAATTCTCTCCTCTACAAACCCTAAAATCATGCTCTCTTCAATCTTTAGAAGTATTTGTTCTATAGTTATGCAAGGCTAAGCTCTTTTCTTGGTTGCAAGGACGCAAAGACCTTCGAATTTCAAGAACCGTGAGATTTATTCTTCCTTTTATTTTCAGTTTATGTTATGAATGAATATGATTGTTTTCCTATGCATATTTCCTATGATTGTTGTTAATGATTGCTAGAACGGACTCTAAGTTATTGTTGTGAACAATCTATTGCTAAGTTTAATATCAAAACCAGAGTTGTAATATATGAACTTGTGAAGCAACTAAGCTTGATAATTATGGCGGAACTACGTTATTGAACTTAGGGAGAATATTTGAACAAAGTGACACAAGCTGCGAACAGCTTGTATGTTAATCTTGATGAAATTATCTAGTTCTTAAAGCTGTCATTAAATTGAATCATTAGTGCGGACACTTTCATTGTTTGTTAGTTAGGATTAGTTATATGGCGGATCCATTAATTAATCAACGTTAAGAAAAAATAAAATTTCAGAACATAAACTGCAATTTTCGTTTCAAGGATCGGTTCTAATTTCCGTTGGTGAATGTGTGCTTGCGACCAAGGTTTGTTTTCTTGATTAATTTCAGTTTCAATTGATTTTGTTTGCTAGTTTAATTTCTTCCATAGTTTAAATCATCACAAATCAAAACCCCCTAATTGCATAACATATAGCATAAAAATCTAAACTAAATCTTCCTTGTGGGATCGACCCCTTGCTTGCTCTATACTATCTTGTGTGTTTTAAGCTAGGATAATTAATTTGTGCGACCGCGACATCACAACAACTGGCTAGTGGCTCAATCGTTCACGAATGGTGGTAAATTTGGATGTAAAGGAATAGCTAGAGGTTGAAGGATAAGTCGTTGAGTTTATGCTGGAGTAATGGAGAAACAATGGAGTTGGCTACAATGATAGGGTAAAGGTGGTGGTTGCTTTCGGTTGGAACTAGGGAAGGTTAGTGGTTCTGGTTCATAGGTTGAACCATTATGTCTCACTATATAAAGGTGCTTTTTTTTTCTTCTTCTTCTTTTTCCTCTTTGTTTTTTCTTTTGTTTTGGTTTTCTTCTCACTATTTTTTTCTTTTTTTGGCTCTTATGGAATTGATATTTATAGGAGGTGAGTGGCATCATGTGGAGATGCGTTATGGTCATTCATCCTTTTCAAACCTCCTCAATCATTAATGCAAAACAAGACCTAAAACCTCTATTGAAAAGGTTGGTTCTGCAGACATTTTTAGACCATCCTTGCAAACATACTAGAGCAGGGATAGGACTGAAACAAGGCTGGCAGAATCCTTTTTAATTAGATGAGAAGGGAGAGCAAGCGTTTTTGGTTATTAAGATCAAACTAGAGAAAAAATATCGCCCAAACCCCCCCTCCACACAAGTTGTTCCTACCTATTTTGAGAAGAAGACAATGAACAGTAGCTAAACGACACATCATCTGGTTTATAATGACACCGTTTAAAACAAAAATATGTCATTTTGATCAAAAAGTAGCCAAAACACACCGGGTGTTTTGGATTGAATTAGATCATTAATCTTTTTTAATTTCAACCCCTAATCTTCTAATTTGTCCAATTAGATCCTTAATTGAATTTCGATTTTAAAAATCAATTCAATTTCACCTTTCAAACACCCCTGATTTAAATGCGTTTTTCAACTTAGTTTTTTATATTGAGTATTTTTAATTTCATCCCTAATTAACCTTCAGATTTCTAATTTCTTCAATTTTACCTTTGTTTTACATACTTTTTGCAAAGAGGTCCTTGTTCTTAATTTTTTTCAATTTGACCATTAATTGACCCTCAAACTTTTTTTTTTTTTTTTTGCAATTTTATCCTTGATTTCACCTAATTAAGCTTGAAAAAATTAAATTTGATCCTCTAAAATTTCAATCTTCTCAATCAAACCCAAATTAGGCTTCTAAACTTAATTTTTCACCAATTAAGTCCTTAATAAAAATAATATAACCCATTAAAAATTTAATTAAGTCCTTACACTTAATTAAAGCTTTTAATTTGACTCAAATTAATTTTTAAACGTAATTAAACATTTAACTAAGCCCATGATTAAATCAAATTGGCCTATTAAAAGTCTTATGAAGTTGTCTTACTTAATTTTTATAAAGATTTATCCAATAATCATTTAATTTGATATTAAATTTTCATTATCTTTTTAGTATTGTATACAATAAGGTACAATTCAGCTTCCAGTTTTTGTCCAAAACTCCAGTTTAGTTCGTGCATTTGAAACCCTTCTCAGCTTATTTTTATCTAGTTGCGACTTTTTTCATTTATTATTATTATTTTTAAATTGCTTTTTATTTTTTTTTTTGTTTTTCAATTTTAAAAGAAAATGGATAATTTTAGAGGAAACCTAAAATTGAAATATAACACTTAGAGCAAAATATTTTTCTTTTTGTTTAAACAAAAAACAATTAAACTTATCAAGATATAATTGACTTTTTGGCGTTCTCCGTTTTACTTCTTGTTCCCGATCGTGAGGATGAGGTTCGTTCCAATAGTTTTGGTATTTTAATTCAGATAATATATATATCATACTTTTATCAAACCTTATTTTTTAGCTTTTTAGATTTATCTTTCTTGCATGTGGATTACGTGACCACATGATCACAGGTGCACATCAAAAAAATATTGGAATATTTATTGATACATTTATATTCCTTATATGATTATATATAATTGAATCGACCTGTCCAACTAGCTTTATTCTTTATGTATATTTATACATAAAGAAAAGATCATGCAAGAGAAGAATACCTGTGATATGTACGTGTCCTATATTCACAAGGGAGATATGACTAACTTGTGTTTAATAATTCCTTGCAAAAATTGTGATTATATTTAATAATCTTATTGTATCATATAATCAAACTAACTTTTCTAAATTGAAATAAAGTCATGAAGCACCTTTAGAATAACATAACACCAGAAATGTTATTTCAATTTCTAACTATAATTAATAAATAAATTAGTACAAGATTAAGTGATTTTCATTATATAATATTATTAAATGATGAAAGACGATTCACTTTTACCATTTGTACTCAACAGTAGTTAATATATTTTATATGTTTTAAAAATGAAACAAACTATTTAAATATAAACTGTCGATTTTTATATAAGTTTATTTAGATTGGAAAATAAAATACTTTAATTTTATAATTATTCAAATTTATTTTGAGATTATAATTATCGTTGCGGTTCAAAGTATTTTTTGCTTAGAAATGCATCAAAATAATATTTTTTTATTTTTAAAAAAATTATTTGACAAAAATACATCAAAACAATCCGAAAACATAAAAAAATTATTTTTTAGCAAAAAAAATTGAATTTTTTTGAAACGCGGGTTCGACCGCGTTTCCAAACGGTACCTAAATCAATTGGGTCGGTTTCACTGTTCATATTAACCAGTGAGACAGCTTGAAATATTATTTTATACTAGTTTTGGTACCCGCGCATTGATGCGGGATCTTCTTTATAATTTTTGTGCTTATGTAATTTGTGTAAGAGCATGTCGATGTGTAAAGAACGGCGTGTGAATGTAAATAAAAAGAAAGTCATTGATGATGGCAAAAGTTAGCTAATTCTGCATTCAAGAGCTTAGAGAGGTTGTTTACATAACTTAAGTACAAATATTGCAAAGAGCAAGACAGAATCGAATGCATATAATTCTCAAAAAAGTGTGAAAAGTAAACATCCACGTTCTCTAGCATACCAAAGTAGCACCAACACATATGAAGAGCAAAACATAGCAACAACAAAAAACATTAAATGACAGTATGAATTCACGATCAATAATATATATATATTCCAAGTTCAGCAATGAAAAAAATATAGTGAGAGAAAGACCTGCAAGTGTCAAAAGATGAGCTCAAGCTCACCAAGTTCAGCAAGCACAAAGCAGGATCCTGAAAGACCAAGAAAGATTGTTAACGCATTCCAAACATAAGCAAAATGCAATCGAAGCTGAAGCAGTCGTAGAGAGGAGCTCAAGCAAGACAAATAATAGCAAAAACAATTTGAAGAGGAGATTATATTCCAAGAGCCTGTCAAATGGTCCTAACTCTGCATAATAAGGTCGCTGCATACGAAGGCAAAGAAAAAAATGCTAAACGTCACGTACCGACCAGCTTTGAAACTGGCATAGAAGCTGAGTAAGAAGACCAAACCAAAGCCTAGCTAGCAAACAAAGTGATGCCAACAGAGCCAGGCAAAAGAAATAGCTGTTGTTCAAAGTGTTAGATACACTGTAAAAACAGATCACATGCAAGGCAAAGAGCTGGAGGGGGAAAAAGTAATGCGAACAGAGCATAGAAAATAACGACAACAGAAGCCTGGAAAAAATTACGTCAAAGCTCTGATGAAGAAAATACCAAAAGCAATGAAAAAAAAAGAGAGAGAGAACAAAGCATGGAAAGAAGAAAACAAACTCTATTATTTTTACAATAGCAGGAAAAGAATGAAGGTAGAACAATAGCAAGCAAGCAAAGCATAAGAAAGCATAGAAGTTGAGCAAGAACAACCAACCAAGGTAGCTCAAGTAGCAACAACAACTCTAACACGACCATGCAAGATAAAGAATAACCTGAAAAAACAGTGGCATGCACTGAAAAAGCAGACCAAAAGAAGTAAGCCCTCTTATGAGACAACCGAAACAGCACCTGAACAGCGATGTAAATGCCATCAAATGAAACTCCAATAGCAACAAACGACCACAAAAGATTTAAAACAACACACTGTTATCCTTGAAAATAGCAAAGCATGCCAACAAAAACATGGAAACAAACAACGCCAAAGGCTTAGCAAAGATAACAGCAAAAGCTCACAAAGAGAAAAGGAACAAAAAACAGATAGCAAAGCATGGAGGAAAGAACCAAAACCAGAAAGAAAAATGAATGAGGAGTAAAAAAGCCAGTACCGGGAGATTATCTATGATAATAAGATCATTTTATGATGTCAGAAGCTAAATAAGATACTCTAACCATCTGTCACATGTAACCCCACCAAGCACGGTGGTCTACATGCACAACAGAGGCATAATAGAAGGTAAATGCAACTTCCAAGCACACAAGGTTAAAGGCTAATGAAACAGATTCTTCAACAATAGCAATGCAAGAACTATCCAGCAAGGTGCAGGACCCAAGAAACACGTCGATCAGCCAAAAACAAAGCAGCACACATAAAAAAATGAACATGATAGGTGCAGCCCAAGCAAACCCAAGGTATAATAGTTCACATAACACAAACAAAAAACACCAACCGCAGAGCACACCTGCAAGCAGCTGCAAAGAAGGAGAAACAGGAAGCGGGCCAAAAAACAGCAACAAACCAAAACCAAAAGGATGAATACTAAAATGCCCAACCCAAAAAAGGTAAAAAAAAAAGTTTCCCACAAAGGCTCCGAAACAGAACTGAGAAAACAACGCACATAAGCCCAGCCCGAAACCGAGCCCAAGCAAAATGTACCAGGCCACGCTAGATGAAAACGGCAAAGCAAATTAAGCAAAACACAAAGCACCAAAAACAAAAAACAAAAAACATCAACACTCTGATGAATCTAGTTCAAAATCAACGTAATTGTAACAGAACCTACAGAGAAAAGGCCATCACTAATCACCAATCATAAAGCAATAAAATGAACAAAATAGAAACAGAACCCAAAGCCTGGAAATGTCACCAAATCTTGCAGAGTGTGGCTGCATTTAATGCAGCATCATTAGCAACCTCAAAGGCACCAACATAGAGGAGACACCGCTGACCACAAATGAGGCGATGAGGTCAGACCGATTGCAAAAACCATGGAAGAACAAACCTAAATGCACCCGCACCGAAAGATCAACCGTCCACCAATGCTGGTCTCTGAGATCAATGACAACCCAGTGACCAAAACAGAAGAACATAAAGATGAGAAACCATTCTGGAAAAAAAGGGGAACACCAGTCTGATACGATGGCCAAAAGCCCTTGCAACATGAAGTAGAACCCGTATAGAGATGAGAAACCATTCTGGACACATGCAAGCACCAGAACCGTGGGAGAGAAAAGAGATCAAGCATGCGCCCAGAAGGCAAACAAATCAATGAGGAAAAAGAGAGCGAAATCTGACCCGAACACCAACCCCGCAGGCGAAACCATCAACCAGCAAAAACCCACCCAATGACCGAGAAACCCAAAAAAAAAACACCCAAAGATGACCTGGCAACCAATTAAGACAGCAGCAACCCACGCGCCAAAAGAAGCAAGATCCGAGAGAAAGAGAGAAATGGTCACCCAGAGCCACCCACAATTTATTGCTCCACGCTGCACCTGTCATCCATCAGCAGGCCTTGCAAAATTTATTCATTGATCTACTGTCTTTGTCTATACTGTAATATCAACAAGAGTTTTAGTTTAGTTCCACCAATAGATGCCATCCCATCAGCAGGCCTTTATTTATTCATTCACTCGCGGCAGATATCAATAGAAGTATATTTCAAGTATTTTTTATATTAAAATATATATTAATGATGTTTATTTTATTTTTAAAAAATTATTTTTAATTTTAATACATTAAAATAATTTAAAATATATAAATTATATTAAATTTTAGCAAAATAAATTAAAATTTTTTAGAAATACGTATTCCCAAATATATTCTAAGCAGTGGTTGATTTCTTTTCAAATAATTTTTCATGCTAAAATATATGTTAATAATATTTTTTTATTTTTAAAAAATTATTTTTGATATTAATACATCAAAACGATTTAAAATATGCAAATTATATTAAATTTTAACAATAAAAAAATTTTAAATTTTTTGAAAATATGGTTTGCGTTCCCGAACACATTCTTAATATTGTTTAATTTTAAGTTTTAAAATATTCTTCAAACAATTTAAAAGATTTTTATTTTTTTATTTCAAAATTTAAAAAAAAACTAATGTTTTCATATAATTAATATTAAAAATAATTTTTAAAAAATAAAAAATATTATTTTTAATCCTTCGTGCCGGCCTCAGTCTAGTTTTTTTTTAATATATTTTAAAAAAATATTTTAAAAATCAATCGAATGCTTCGTACCCGTACAGTACCATCTTTTTTTATTTTTTTCCAGTCTTCTGACACCGCTGCAATTATCTTTAAAAATTAGTATTATCAATAATTATAGTTTTCTTGGTTTCTTTGAAATAGTAATTTTAGTTTATCGATCCACTCACGGCAGATACCAATAGAAATTTTCTTGGCAGTTTTATCTTTAAAAATCCAGTTTTCTTGGTAATGGACAGGTAACCATTTTCTGTCTTAACTCAAATAGTTTGGCTGTGGTAACGTGAGGTCACGGGTTCGATTAGTATTTTCTTTCATGACACAGATGACTTGCTTGGTATATTATTATTTTACGCCTTTGGTTGATAAACATTGTGTAGTAGCCTCGGTGGCTGAAGAGTTCGTGAAAATCATTGTAAATAAAAAAAAACAAATTATTATGGATGGTAATAATACTTTTTTTTTTTAGATATCTCTTTGGTTATTTTTCGTTATCTTTTTTTTTTACAAAAAAACTTTTTTTTTTATTATTGTTCATCAAATTAGACATGTTTGGATCTGGTAACACCGTTAAATCCAACAAACTTTTGTTTTTCTGTTGGAAGTTTGGTCTAACTTGGTCACCAAACTCAGGAGCCTATAAAAAATAAATAAAAAATAATTAAAATTTTTGTTTATGATATTCAAAGATAGTTTAAATATTTATTATAAAAAAATAAAAACAATTTATAAAATAAAATGAATTAGAATTTATGTTTAGGATAGTTTAAATTTTTAAAAAAATTATTTATGATACTTCAATGATAGTTTATAAAAAAATACTTAAACTATCATTGAAGTATCATAAAAATAATTTATAAAAAAAATAAAAACAATTTATAAAATAAAATTAATTAGGATTTCTGTTTATGATACTTTAACCATAGTTTAATTTTTTTATAAAATTTAAAAAATAAAATAATTTAATAAAATTAATTAGAAATTCTATTTAAAATACTTTAGTTTAAATGTTTTTTTGTAAAAAATAAAAACAATTTATAAAAAAAATAATTAGGATTTCTGTTTAGGATACTTAAGGATAGTTTAAATGTTTTTTTATAAATAATTAAGATTTATTCCAGGATAATTCAATGATAGATTAAATTTTTAAAAAAATATATAAAAAAATTAATTATAATTTCTGTTTATAATACTACAATAATAGTTTAAATGTTTTTTTTTAAGGCTATTGAGTATGGTATAGCCGTCAGATCCAAGACTCTTGGGTTTAGCATTACTATCAGACCTAGGAGTTTAAAATATTTTCTAAAATCATAATATTATTACTGTTCAACCGTTACTGTCTTGAACTGTTATTGTATTGAACCGTTATTGTCTGATCTCTTCTCAGATGTTTAACTATATCCAGAGTTCTAGAACTCTGTTTCAAGCAAAATTGGTCTCGTTGGAAAAGGTATGACATAAAGCTACAAGTTCTCTGAGGAAGGAGAACCCAGTTCTGCCCCCCAAGACAGTCAAAATTGTTCATCAACTAATCAGTCCTACTGCCCTACAGGGTCTGTCATGACCCGGTCTCGGTTAGTAACCCATAACTGGAGTTCTACAGCTCCAAATTGAGCAAGATCAATTTTTTTAGTTAGTCAATATCCAAAACTACAATTTTTATGAGGAACCTGTTTCTAATTCCTTCATCCTCCTACCCGAAATCTCATCAAAAGTCGGGATATAAGCCTGTCCAGATTCGGCACCCCTTCCATTCACACATAACATTTATAAACTACATTTTCTAGGTAAATCATCATGCTTTCATGTCCCCAATCATATACAACACATGAATTAACTTAATTTTAACATCTATTACATTTTCCTCAAATCAAGCATCAATTCATAATCGAATTTGAAACAACTTTATAGGACCATGATTAGAACATCTTACCCAATAAGAATCAAGGTTTCTATCTTCAACAAGTCGAAGATTTTCAACTCCTCCTTTTTTCGATGGATAGTTGGCACTCCATTCCCTCTTTTGTTCAAAATTTTCTTGTTAATTCCTTGCTCCCAAGTGTTTATTCTACCTGTAAACTCTTAATATTGGATGAGTTCTTGAAATTTAGTGTTTTTCTCTTGATTTGCAAGAATGAATACAAAAACTCATTTCCTTTCATTATGGTTGCTGCAAATTTTTTGTGAGGAGAAGATTATTTATACTCTATAATTTTTCTTATTTTCACTTAGATCCCATTTCCTTTAAGTGTATTATTTTCTTCAATTAAATCCAACCCTCGACATTACTGAGTTTATTTATAATGTCTTGAATTATTTCGCTCGTGATTAGTACTTAAAAGTGCATTTTTATCAAGATTTTATATCATCATTTTGCACTTGAAGTATCAATAACTCCTTAACTAAAGCATGTTTTATAATAACATATCTAATAATATAAGATACCTTTAAT
>Ga0325403_1003567_pt1 | contig 14244 bp, 4 predicted proteins | sample PopdelMetagenome_19_FD_205665 | JGI IMG/M metagenome (GOLD analysis project Ga0325403, IMG submission 205665) | Populus deltoides microbial communities from Bellville, Georgia, United States - Xylem-PdKOR-R4 | ecosystem: Host-associated > Plants > Phyllosphere > Stem > Wood/Secondary xylem...
ATACTTCCTTGTTTGACTAACAAATTAGGAGCTCATACTGAACTAAGCATTAGCTTTTAAATTTAAACCATTACAGGAAAGAAAGTCAAGTGAACTCGAAATCAAAAAGCTCATAATCTTCACCACGTATTTTGAGCTCAAAGAGACTATTTAATCTTTTAAAAAAACAGTCGTACAAGTGATAGGAAATACCCCCCATGAACAGCTAAAAGACCAACCAAAGAAAGAGAGAAAAAATTTACCAATGTGCTTCTCATTGTCACGGAACTTGTACGAGTGACTCCCATCTGCAAAACCAGTCCATCACCAATCAAATGTTATCACGCTGTTCAATAATTCTAACCAAATAAAAAATGCTCAACAACTAAGGGGTCTGATAATTACCAGCTAGTGAACCATAGAGCTTGATCCACTTGAATGCCACTTGGCATGGGGCTGGGACTTGAAGATCACGCAAACAAGCAAACTTCCATACGCTGTCATGCATGATGACGCTGTGGAACCATCGGCAAGTCGCAGCCAGCTTCACCAGAGACTTCCCGTCCAAAAACTTAGCTACCTCTGTCCATAGATCCACTTCATACCTTTCTCAATTGAAGATCAAAACAAAATAAGTAATTGCCATAAATATTTTTTCACGAAAACTTAAATCTGGTCTTTAATTTCGAAACCTAAAAACAAATTCAAACTCGATCCGGATCTGTTTGGCGGCTGAGAAAGTGTGATCAGCAAATGATTGAAACTGTAATTTTCGTACACAAATCTCAAAATCTGATAAAATGAAAATATTCAAATTCTTGAGTTACGTGTTAGACTTTCATTTCCTTAACAACTAGAAAGGAAAAACGAAATTCAAACATCATTTTCATTTTCTCAGCTGCCAAACAGTGGTTAAGAATCCAAATAAACAGCACTTAGCTTAGAAAGACCAAGAAAACAATGTAAAACAGAAATATAGTTCGATTTAAAGAAGAAAATGCAGTTCAGATTCTACAATTTCTACAACTTTTGATTTTCGTTCTAAAACAGAATCAGAAAATTCTGCGATCTAGCAAACAAGAAGTAGCTCAAATTTACAGTATCATACACTTGATTTTAAGCATAATTACTCTTTAATTATTTCATAAAAATAAAAAATAAAAGGAAGCAAAGTCACTTACTACTTCAAACTCAAATTTCAAAGCTGCTTCAAAAAATCAAACGCAGCTCAAATCGGCTATAAATCAGTATCACAGTAAAATTCGAAAAATAACTTTAAAATAAAAATAAAATCAAGATTTCATTAGTATTGACCTAATTTCTCAGAGTTAATACAGTAGGAAGCAAACAAATCCGTGTTCGAAAATGAAGCTGAAATTTGAACTGAGGGGGAGAGAGTACCAATTGAAAGAGCAACGAGAGTTTTGGTTTTGTAGACTAGGAGATTTGCAACTGCAAATCGTAGATTCTCTTCTCAATCGCTTTCTCATTTTCATTTTCTCAATATTTCTCGGTGAACTCTCTTCTTCCATTGAAATGGTTTAGTAGAAATGGCTCTTACTGTTTGGTCTATTTATTGTTGACGCGCGAACTTCTCACTACTTGAAATCGAGTAACCAACCATTCTTTCCATTTTAAAAATAAATTTGAACTTTGAAGTGTTTGCGGATGGGCCCCTACTAGTTTGGCCCATTTAAATGTGGGTCTATTTTAAGCCCATGGATTGCAAACACCACCTTTCTTTGTTCTTTCTTTTTTTTACGGTTTCTTCCGTAGAATTAATTTTATATGATTATTTTACAGAATTCACTTACAAAAAAAAATCATTGAATTTTTTATATTATTTAAAAAAATTATATATAATATTAATGTCCTCTTTCTTATTTCGTTGTTACTCGAAAACGTTCAGTCAATGTCATGGGCTGGGGAGCCTCTTTCTTCTTGTAATAGAAATTTCGGCAACAGAACCTTATGTATATTTGTTTGTATTTCAATCGAGGGCGTGGGCATTAGATTTTTTGGGCTCCACCTGGGTTCGTAGAAGCCGATGTAATTTGCTAGACATACAGAATCCGTTAGGGTTCATCTTCCATTTCCAGTAAACTTGCATGCTGACTGCCGTCATAGACAGCACCCGTTCCATAAGCATTTCTCATCCAGTATAGCAGCAGTGACACCGCCATTGATTCTATAGAGTGGCATGAGCTATTGGGGTTATCGTTACAACCCTAAATTGCAATCATCAGATTTCTTTAGATTTGGTTCACCACCACACTTCCATTAAAATACGCCTCATTTCCAGCTAATAGCTAGTAGCATACCCTTGCTTTCATTTTGTTGCATCATTTGGCCCCTTTCAAATGGGAAAAAAAATACTGAATGAATTACTAATGGACTCGTACCATGCTTGCTCATTACACGAGTAGGAATCAGATACAAATCTAACCCTTGCAGGAGAGAGAGATGAAGTTGAAACTTGAAACCAGATAATGAAGGTAAGGTTCTAATGTTGCAGTGCGGGAAATTTAACAGCAACTGTTGAGAGAAATTATAAAAAAAAGGCCACCAGCCAAACTGCCTGTGAATTTACATTTTATAGCTACAAAGGATTGGATGGTTGTCAGAGTAAATAAATGAATTAAATTGCAGGTTCATTGCAGGTTAGAATATGAGTCTGATGCATCCATGCAGTACATCGGAAAGTGAAAATGGCGAGCCTTAATTCATGAACTTCCGACAATTGGGAGCTTTACAGAGGCAAGGAACTTTCAGCTCATCATGCTCATCTGGATCAAACAAGTAATCATACCTGTCCATGCACAAATTAAACACATGTCAATTACCCGAATTAAATATCCCAGGACCAGTGACGAGAGAGAGAAAGAGAGAGATTCTTTAAAGCATACGTTAGCTCGTCACCAGCAGAGACATTTGTCTTGGCAATGAGAACGATCCGATTCTCCACATCACCCACACTCATAATCCTTGCATAACAATTGGGCATACACTGCAATAGGAGTAGTTGAGCACTTCATATTAAGGTAAAAGAAGAGATGTAGTATGAAGAGCTAAAACAAATACCTCTACTTCTTACAAATAATTGTATAACACACAAGGTTAAAAATAGAAATTGTTTTTAACCATGAACAGAAAGCACAGTCAGGACACTAAATTGCACAACTTGACCAAGGTAAACCTAGTTGAACTTCTGAATTCAGGTTCTACGATCAATATCATATATACTGGGTTTTAAAGAACAAGTAAACCAAAGACCAATTTTTAACTTGGCAAGTGTCACAATGGTCATCAAATCTGACAGCTAAGATCCATTTTCCTTTTCCAAGTCAAAGGGTATAGTAGACGACACCAAGGGAGTTAAAAATAAGTGTGCTTCCAACTTCCCAGGTACTTGGCGGACTACCTGGATTGTGCAAGCATTTCACTATGAACTGTTCTATAAACATGAGCTTACATATGTCTGATAAACAGAAACATGAAAGTCACCAATACAAAAGCTAAAAAAAAGTAGGAATTTTTAGATCCAGTTTCAGGTGAAATATAGGTTCTGCACTTACCGAATGATTGATTAATCGTGCTATATTCCCCTTATTTGTTGCATCAATTACAACTTCCTCACTGATTTTGAACAGCTGCAAGAAATAGATGGTTGAACCATAAGAAAAACCAACAATAGAGTTCTTTCCCTTATACAATATGATCAGCTGTATACTAGGCCAAAGAAAAAGAAAAGGAAAATGATGGAAAAGGAAACTGTAGCATCTTCTGCCAGTGCTAAACACACCAAAACTATGTTAAATATTATTATTCCATAATTTGTTCGAAATAGTTCAGAGAAGTTCAATTTGCCCATAGCTCTCCTTTGATACCAGGTATGCAACTCTTGGCTTTCATTTCCCTTGTGATGGACCTGGAAGAGATGGGACATGTTGATTCAGACTACATCCCCATCATCAACCACTTGGTCATCTGCCTATCAACAGCTCGGCAGGGTCTAAGATTAAAGTTTTTCAGTATACAAGAAGAAATTCATGGCAAATTGGCAATTACACTTTCTAAGTAAAATAACAAAAAATGTGCCAAGAAATATGAGCAGTCATGTGCATACAGACCAAATAAAATCAAGAAACTCACATAGCAATCCTTGCCTTCTAAACGGTACCGTGCCTCTCTCAGATCAGCAACACTCCGCCTTACCTTCTCTCCACAATACTCAATGACCTGGAGAAAGGTGTTTTGTTAAACAAGAAAAGAAGCAAACCTAATATTGAGAAAGCATTACTTCCAGGGAAGTTAAACACAAGAGAGATACTTTAAAGTCCAGCCATGCAAAACAATTGATGCTTTAAAAACACAACAAAAAGACCAAACATATAAATTAAGTACCATTTCTCCTTCTTGAATATTTCTGCGGGCGAAGAGGCCCCATCCATGTATACCAGATTTACCAAAACACACCCGATGATTTTCAGTTTTCTGAAAGCATAGATAGATGTTAATTGAATTTGACAATCATATCCAGTACAAAAAAACTATATCATGTGAAGGATGGTGGGACCTGTAAATGGTAAAGGCGTTCTTTAAATGAAGAGAAAACGGTAGAATCTTCAGTTTCCTGCTAGAAGACAAAGCAAATACTGAAAAGTTAGCCAACCAAAACAACAAAAAGGATGGATCATGAAGTTCCAAAATCATTTTTTTTCCTCTTGGTTTTCTGTCGAACTATTTAAAAGAAATAAAACCTTCCAACCAAGACAAGATCATTACTTTATAGGTGCTCAGGTTAATAATTGAACATAAAGGATGATGTCTTGGTCCCATCAATCGATGGAATATTGGCTCTCCTTCAGACCACTGCCAAACAGGAGAAAATATCTGTGAGATAAGAACGAAAGATAAACTTGGCCTGAATGAAAAACAAACTATCTTGATGAAAAATCCAGAGTAGAGGTGGAAAGGAAAGCAAAACAAAAGCGGCAAAGGTTCCTAGATAAATCACCTTATGGTTTGTTCTTTTAAAAGCACGGCACTTTGCAGCAGAGAGGGGTTCAAATTCATTACTCCCTGTGGTTGAGGGTTCTGGAAGTTCCACTCTCTTAGATGAAACCAACCTTGAACCCCTCAAGCACCCATTCTGATTCTGAAGCAAACTTCTGCCAGAGAAAACTCCTGAAGGTGTACGCACGACTACAGCATAATCTGGGTTTGGCTTCCTGCAACAGAACCAAAGTAAGATGACACAACATCCAAATTAAACAAAGATGGACAAGATTCTCTATTCCAATTAGGAGAAAAAAGAATATGATAAAATGAAGATGCAGATGATAGATGGGGGCAAAAGCTCTAACCTGTGAACAGCACAATATATTAACTTTTCTGTGACTTGCACACCATTCTTCTCTGTGCAGTTCAACTGAAAGTCCAAGGCGCAAGATCAACGAATGTAATTGGTACAGTCTATTCTCATAAATTTCAATTTAAAAACTACATAAGGAATATTTACTAAATAATATAGAAACATACAAGCACCAGGAAAGATATGGCACAGTACAAAATATGAAATCCAGACACTAAAACAGAAAATAAAAGGAACAAGTTTTATTCACGAGTATTAAAAACAGTTTCAGAAAAACCTACTTCCATGAAATATCCTGCTCTTGAGGCACACGTTGCATGAAAATAGGTGGCACACTTGCAACACTGGGCACATGGACCATGGGTCTGCTTACAGACAACACACCTCTGGCATGCAAATAAAATAGATTTAGACCATAAGCACTCTTATTTGTATAACAACATAGCAAGTAAATGAGAATCAATCTGGAGAAAAACAACTTGAAAAACAATTTAATCACCATATCATACAAAAGCCTTGGTCTTCAATGACTAAAGAAATAACACCCCCTTTACCAAAATTAGAATCCTCTTAAATTCTAGACAAGTGAAAATATATGCTACAGAATTAAGGGAGACAATTCCCGTTCCTAAGCATGTGAGAAAAGTTTGTTTAAAAAGCCAGAGCAGGAAACTTCCAACTGGTTGTTCAGATCATAACATACCTTCATAAACGACATCGATGGAATTCTAAGAATTCCAGTGGCAGGTTCCATTTTTTCATGGTTCAAGAAACCAACTTCAGGTCGAAACCAAGCACATATGATGTGAACCCACAGTGTTTCAATATCACTTGGCTTGAGAGCACCACCTACAGAAGTACGTTTCAAATATAAGAACAAACCAGCATTGAATTACAGTGAGCTTTACAGCATGAAAGCAGAAAAAGGTCACTAAATAATATTGTTTTAGATGAATGGCTTTGGTAGTTTGGTGCAGCAGTCCAAAAAACTTGATTCAAATAATCAATAATCAGATTCATTTTTTGTTCTGTACTGGAATCAACCTGCCAAATTCCAGGGTACAAAATTCAGACAGTAAATTATTTTTCGGTGGCAGAATAGTATTTATTTCCTTTCTTTGTCAAGAAAAGGAAAGAAGCTAACCAAATCAGAACTTCAGTCATTCAATGACTTTCGCAAACCACAGGTAAATTACTAAGATCTATCAAAACATAATGCAAGAGAACATGCCTTTTACAGGGCAAAGGCAGCACTCCTTCTCAACATCAGGAGTTTCACAAGCTCTGCACACCCATGAAGCAAAATCCTGAACATTCCTTACCCCATAGCATTCTTGGTGGACAGCTATTTGACACCTGAAAACAAAATTTAAAAAAGGAAAAATAGGTCTCGGGCGATGGTAATTGAGTACACAATTCATTTTTTAACTTAAAGCAACACTTAATTTCATTGACCACTCAAATAATACTGAACAGACACAAAGAAATTGATGAGTGAGGGCATTACCTGTTACAGATCATAATTTTGTTATCATCCCAATCTTCAACCCATCTACAAACAGCACATCTTTCTGATATCCATCTTGCATATATAGGTTCATACTTCTCTGTTCAAAGGAAATAAAAAATTCATGTTGTTCACAATTAACCCAGTAAAGCACCCACTTCTTCCAACTAAACCAAAAGAAAAGGTAGTAAGTTATATGTACCTTCCAACAAAGCAAGTAGCATCTGCTTATCTAACTTTAGAGGATCTATACTTGCATTATATTCAGCAATCTGCACAATAGATATTGTTCATGGAAAATTTAATAATAAGGACGTGTAAGATTCATTCACCCCAACAAAGAGGATAAAAAGGAAAGAAAATAAAAGAAAATCCTACAACAATCGAGATTATATTTGCAGTACAAGCTTGGAACTGGTTTTTCCTAGTCAGTTCAAGAAACTGGTTTGTTGTAGAATCACAAAACTGGGCCCGGGAAAGGATCCTAAGGTAGTTACCAATATGATACTAACTATGGGGCTAAATTACTTTACTGTCATCGTATATCATTTATAAGATAACTAGCATTTCAGATGTTGCACCGTAATCAACAAAAATCACAAAAGGTTCTCAAGGTTAGTCTTTGACAAGGTATTTAATAAACAAATTAAATTTCTACCACCATTAGTCAAAATTTTAGGCTATGTAATGAAGGACATACTCAATTCTCTATTATTCCTCTTCTCTTTTTCTTTGTTCTTTATATGTTCCTCTTTTTGAGCAATTTCTTTAAATGCTTTCAAGAAAAAGCACAGCATTAGATAAAGTAAACAATGTATTGGCACCAGAATTAGAGAAATGTGAGCAGAATTGAGCACATTAACATATATGTAAATGGCATAGCCTGTACTATGTTGTTAAAAAATAGCAACTTTAGAAATTAGGATGCCAATTAAGAAAAATGACAAGTTCCAGTACAAACCCATTGTGCCAGTGGTAACATTGTGTCTTTGATTTTCACACTGTGCTTCCACTTTTTAGCTCTACAACCAGTGTGCTTTTCCCATTCACTTGGTGCTTGTTTCCGTGACCCACATGAACCACAGTTGCACTCAATTCTAGAAATAGAGGGAAAGGAAAAAAGTTGATGAGATTTTTATATTAGATAAGGATTAAAAAAACAAAATCCACCAAATATATGTTTACCACAAAATTAACCAGCATTGCCCTATTAACACAACTAAATCAGATTAATTTAACAATACCAATATTTGAACTTCAAACTAACTGTTACAGTCACAATTTGCAACATCCCTTTAACATATATATAGCAACCCAAAAATGAAAGAGAGAGAAGAGAGGCTACAATCCATAATTTTTGCAAAGTTTACAGGGCTTACAAATGAAGTTTTGGAATGTATGTTCCTTCCATCCCATTGCAGATAACTGTTACCTTGTCTAGTGGTACAGCCTGTCCACTGTTTCCTATTGACCTGATTCAAATGACATCATTGGGATTAAAATTTCCCAGGGAAAAATCCATGATAAATTCGTGGTGTCAAATTTAAAAATCACATATGAATTTGGAAAAACGAAGTGAGCAGCATACTTGACTGGAGGCTTTCTTCTCTCTAAATCTGGTTGTGCAAATTTAAACTTTACTTTGCAGTCAGGGCAGTAATAATCAATATCCTCCAAATCCTTCAAACCATAACAAATCAATTAGCCTCCACCTTTGAATGAACACAAACTAACATAAGAGATAACAGAATGTATTAAACTATAATATGGTAGACACACCTTGAAAAGTTTGCTGGAAATGTTGTCACACTCAGCATGCACCCAAACATTACAGCCATCACAGCATACCTAATACATGAAATTTTAATTCCAACATATACCAAAAATTTATTTGATTGTTTTACCAAAAGAACAGTATAAACCTAATTCAAATACTATTAATAATCTTACCCAGTTCCCGCCATCTGAATGATGCCAGGTCTTCTTGCATATGCCACAATATTGCTTTGATTTTCTTAACTGTAAAAAACAGGCATGCAATTAGCACTTTAAAAAGGATATAATTATACAAACAAAAAATAATCAAAAGGAGGTATTTCTCATGAACCTTAGCACAATGTTTGCATAAAATTTCACTTTGAAATGTTGGTCTTTTCCCTTTCTTCAAAGTTTTGCATGGCAAGATTAGATTGCAGCCATCACAGCATCTCATGTCCTTGTAACATGCATCCTGAACAATTGATTCACAAGATGAAATTAGAAGTCAAAATCCAAAGGCAGTAAGAGAGTTCCCAGGACAAAAAAATCTCTAGAGATCAAATTCAAAGTTCCATTAAATATACCAGATATAGCATTTTAGCATAGAATGTATGCAAAAAAAAAAACAATATAATTTTTGTCAGTCATGCAGATTGATCCAGACAAGTTTGCAGCACCTGGCATGACAGGATTAACTCATATGATAATTAAAATGTGCAAACAAAATCCACTAATCAGAGGAGCATTTTATTTCTAAAACATTTAAACACCTAAGTCGTTCAATAAAATTCCCAGAACTACATTTCTAATCACACCAGCAAAGAGTGTACACGACCCACCACTTTGCATAGTACCAGTAGATGTGTGAGGACAGATTGTCAATAGCAGCTCAGAGGAAAAATTGATTGTGTTTTCTTATGCTAACAGAAACCCACTGCCAAGAAATAGAACCAAGAAACTTCAGACTTTCATTGCATTAAAACAGAACCATTATTATTTGGTTTTGGGAAGGGAGGAAAAGAATTCCTTAACACTGGAGGTTGTATATCTTACAGCATATGCAAGGTAGAAGATGAAATGAACACAAAATAAACTATCAAGACATGTGCAAAGTCTATGGTCTCAGCATTTTAGAAGAGAATAATTAGATGATGAAATTAGTAGAAGACAGAGCTCATATTTCTGCACCATAATATGACAGAGTTCACTTATTTGCAATTCCAGTTTGATGGTTTTCACAGCTGTTAAAACATTGGTCCCAGTCCTTTCCATCTTCATCAGTATTTTCTCAGTCTTGATTTTTAGCTACAATTGATGCAATATTTATGCAATAAAAAAGCTGCAGTTTCAACAATATTTTTCATCCAAATATTTATTCATTCTGGATGCTTCCAGTTAAGATTATAGTAAGACGTATGTGGTTATTATAGCAAGGAAAATTCATGACAGAAACTTCTCTAAACAATGAGTCAGATCTCCCAATGTTCATAAGCATTCAGAAATAATAAATTCCATCACAAACAGACAATGAAACAAGAAGCTAGAACAAACAACAAACTAACCAAACAAATGACCTTCTATATCAGAAAGCTCAACCATGGCAGACCAAGTAGGGGATATAAGATTATATTTGTCTCATGCTACATAATTTCCCAGAGCTGCATGAAATCCTTCAAGACCATCGACTAGAATTAGGAAGAAAGGACAGAGAAGAGAAAAAGGAAACTTGCCTGTTGTTGAGTGTAGAAGTCCAGATCCTGACTTGAACAGCTAGCTTCCTGGAGTCGGGTGGGATAAGCTTCAGGATATGGTATTTCCGCACTGATGCTGCCCATGCCTGCACTTTCTGCTAAAATTGCCTCTTCTAGTGCCGCCTGAAAATCACTCAGCTTGCACTTGAACATTTGAGTCTGCACCTGAAATCTGAAGAAACAGAGAATTAACAAAAAGTGCCCTGAGAGCTTATAATAACACCAATTGAATATGATCATCTACATACCTGTCCATGAATTCTGCAAAAGGGAATATCATCCCCTGTTTCACCCATGCATAGTCCTGCTCATTACCATTAAGCATTAACTTAAAATGCACCAAACGAACTAAGCAATAGAAACTCCTGTGAGAGAAACGTGAAAAAAGGCAAGAGAAATATACCCTTTGCGTTCCATTTTTAGAGTATCCATAAAACATAACACAAAGAGCACCAGGAACACAACAACTGAGTACCGCATCAGGAGCTTTCAGGATGGGATCAATCACAACTGCTGGCCACCATGGGTATCTCTTCCCGCATTTAGCCCAAACTATATCACCCAAAGCAAAATCCTCTGGTCTGTAAACATCCTTCTTTTTTTTAGCTCTTTCTCTTCTCAATTTATCCAAACCTGTATACCCATGTCTTGGCACAACTCCATCTTCTATCAATGGATTACCCGAACTCAAAAACTTTTTATTGCGACCTTTTCTATAGTGAAAATTGTTACACCCGAACTGACCCACTTGTCCATGCCCTTCAATGCCATAAAATGGATAGGAATGAGAGCTTCCGAAACCAAATTTACTATTATATCTATATTTCTCACTATAAAAATCCTCGCTGTCTACAAATTCATCATCCCCTATTTCCAAATCAGTGTCATCAATTCTACATTCTTCGTTTTTCCACATATCCACAACCGAATCGTTAAACCTCGAAGGAAGTATTTGCACTCGCCCTCGATAAGATCTTGATATCGGCTTTCGAGAGCTCGCCAAGCTCTGGTTCTTCAATCTCTTCTTCGAGTAAGACTGAGCCTCATTAGCCCAGTACGATCCTACGCTGCAAAAAGAACCTGGACCACTGCTAAAATCATCAAATTCACTATACATACCCATTGGATTTGAATTGTATCCATTCAACTTTCGCTTCTTAGGAATCAATTCATATTCAAAATTCTCCTCCTCGTCGAGTTCGTTAAGTGTGACGTCTCCTATGTTGCCCCGCCGCATTTTGCCTTTCATGAATTGTTTTATTATCATCGTCTGAAAACTCGATTCGAAACCCTAATTTCACGTCAGACACGAAAAAAAAATTGAATCTAATGCATATGAATTGAACTGTATACACTTCAATTTTGAATGAGTGAATAATCGTTCAATTCGATTTTACTGGTTTGAGTGAAACTGTAAACCCTAAAATTTGAATTGAAGTAATGAAGAGGCAGATACCGAGAAATCAGACGTTCGTTATCGCTTTTTTTGTTGTTGGAAAGGGCACAAGAAGAAGAAAAGGCGAGGAGAGTATTCGAAACAAAATTTTGAAATTCGAGTATTCGAATTTTATATATGAGTCAGCGAATATTGAATTTCTCAGGGAAAACGGAATTGAATTAAAAGCCAGTGGAGATTGCAGAGAGAAACCGGAGCTGCGTGGAGGACTCGAGAGATATGCTGGGGTAATTGTTCAGGAGGATAGAAGGAATTAGAGGTACATGATTATAAGGATCATTAAAATTAAAGTTTTTTTTATATATATAAGTAGTAGGAGTGATGTTTATTTTTTTTAATTTTGAAAGAGAAGTAGCAGTGGGACCAGCTGGTTGGTAACGTGATTTGGCTCCAAAGATTGGGGTGCGAATTGGAAAGGAGGGAGACTTCGCAATTTTTTCGTGGCGAGCGCGAGATTGAAAATTTGAGAGGGTGGAAACGAGATGTGCTGTTGCTGTTGCGTTCTTTCGTAGGAATGGTTTATTTTTTTTTATGAATTACATGGCTTTACTTCCTGGAGATTGCAAATGAAATTTAGATAGTGTTTTGTAGTTTGGTAAAAGTGAAAAAACAAAATTATTTTAATATACAGGACTAAAATGATATTATCTTATATTTTGAGTTTTGAACCTAGGGTCGATTGAATAGAGAATAAACTTGGTTTTCTAAAGAAATATACAAGGTCAATTATTCTTTTTATTTTTAAAAAAAATTATTTGGCTTGGGTTTTAGGTTAATCGGGTTATGGGTTAACTTGACAAATTAGATCGGATTTTGTAATTATAATAATTTCAACCTTTTAAACTTGAAAAAAATATCATTTCATCTTTTATATTTATATATATATATATATATTAAAGTTTTTTTTCTTTTAATTATGCATAAGAAAGGTCTCTTCTTTGTCAGTATTGATACCTTTATTGTATTTATTTTTAAATGATCTCTTAATTTATATTTAAATTGATGTTCATTTTCTTTATTTTTAAAATTGTTTGTTTAGTATTTTTTAAATAAATATTGTTTTTTTAATATACTGTATGTGTTTTATATTTCGAATAGATTGCTCTAATTTATCTACAAATTTTTTATGTTCTGTATAAATAAAATTTGTCTTTTAAAAATAAAAATTATTTGTTATTAGTTAGAAAAATTATCCTTTAAAATTAAAAAAAAAAGTTGATGTTGAATATTATTTTTATCTATCTTTTACTTCTATAAAATTAGCTATCCTTTTATTTTAGAATTTGAATGGCAGTAGCATGTTTTTTTTTAATTTTCTTAGTTCATATATCTTAAAATTTATTTTATTTAGTATAGATAATGTCTTTATATTTTTTGGTTTAGAGAATTATAATACGGTGAAACGCACTTGCAACATTATTTTACTTTTTACCATGCTAAAAATCAACTTCATTCTACACTGGTCATTGAGTTAATAATTTTTTCTAAGCTTGTTTTATTTTATTATATATAAATATTGATTTTTCAATTTAAGTTATTTTTTTTAATGTCAAAAAATATGTTAATAACATTTTTATATATTATTCTTTTATGTTAGATGAAAAACATTATCTGACCCAAAGCGAAACAAGTTGAATAGAAATGTTAATATTTTATTTTTTTATATTTATTGATATAAATAGTTCTCAATTTATTTAATTAAATATATGTAAAAAGTTTTTAAATTTATAATTAAAAATTTTTTTATTAAAAAACTTACATATTCATTTTTTTTACTGAGAAAAAAAAAAGTTGACCCATATCTAAACACAGATTAAATAACCAGAACATCAGTAAGGTTGATCGAACAGTGCAGTAAAAGCTTTCCTTTATTTGGTTTTTTTCGTTCATGATAGAGTAATGCGTTTTCAGAAAATAGATGCAGGGGTCATGGAGGTTGAAAGTTAAATCTGACAGAGCGAAGAGATGATAACATAATCTTGTTCTCTCAAATTTTAACTGTTATAAATTACATAACATTATCTTAACCGCTTATGTTTTTAGAGTATATTTAAAATTGTAGTAGTGGTTATGATTTGAAATATTTTTTATTTAAAATAATATTTTTTATTTTTAAAAAATTATTTTTAATATCATTATTTTAAAATAATATAAAAGTAAAATAAATTTATTAATTTATAATTTAAAAAAATTAAATTTAAGATAATATAAAATCCAGAAGAAAACATAGCTTCATGGGACTGCAGGGCCCATCGTAAAAAGGCAATAGATGATCAGGAAAAAAAAAAAACAATCAAGATGTTAGGAATCCGTTACATCTCTCATGATTTATTTATTAAAAAAAAAAACACTCAAAATCAATGCTCAAATACCAATCTGATGTCTGGCGTTTGGAGAAGAGACAGGATTGATTACTTTT
>Ga0325403_1003571_pt1 | contig 14237 bp, 8 predicted proteins | sample PopdelMetagenome_19_FD_205665 | JGI IMG/M metagenome (GOLD analysis project Ga0325403, IMG submission 205665) | Populus deltoides microbial communities from Bellville, Georgia, United States - Xylem-PdKOR-R4 | ecosystem: Host-associated > Plants > Phyllosphere > Stem > Wood/Secondary xylem...
GTTTTGAAACGGAATGACACAGTACCAAACAGAACCATATCAACACTGCAATCTTGGGTACGTACCTTTTTGACACTTCTCACTCATTTATAGAAAATATCAAACTTTTCTATATATATATATATATATATATATATTAAACAACGAGATAAAAGTAATGCTAGTTGCATAAAAAAATCTCCAAAATCAATTTTTGAAAAATATCATGCACGGGATTGAATTTTTCTTGAAAAAGAATCTTCTGATAAGATCAGCAGGACCGATACTACCTTTATAGTTTTATAATATATTCTTTTCCTAATCTGAAAAACCTCACATGTGCAATCCCACTCATAAATAATTAGGACAAAAGCTCCCTTAAAACGTGATTTGGATATTATCAGTGATTTATCTGTAAGAAAAAAAATATATGAAATATGATGTATCATGATTTGATAATTAATATTTAAAAAAATGTAACAAGTAAGATTCCATTCCGTCAAGATATACTTTAATTTGGTTAATAAAGTTGGCATGAAACACCAAACATACACAAACTTTCTACTAATCTCATTAAATTCTCCTAATAATCAAGGGGGTTTGTTCATATCCTTGGTTTTTTAGGTTTAAATCACTGGGCAATTATTAATAAAATATACTAAATATACCACATCAATATAGAATATATGTTTTTAAAATTGCTTAGAGAGTAATTTATTTTTAAATAACATATAAACTAGTTCGAATATGTCTTAATATTAAAAAAAACACAAATTTTCTACTATGTAAAAAAATGTACACATAAATTTATCAAACTTCAGGTCAGTTTGGGATCGGGTTGAAATTGTATTTTTTAAGAATTTAATTTTTTTACTTAAAATTAATTTTTTTTATGTTTTTAAATTTTTTAACATAAAAAATAATTTTTAAAAATAAAAAATATTATTTTAATATATTTTTAAATTAAAAATATTTTAAAGAGTAATACACAACTTTCATTTCATTTCGGTCCATTTTTTTTCCTCCTTCGCAGCTAAGTTGTCAACTACAAAACGTAGACGCCATCCTTTTAACAAGGTAATAAACAATCCCGTCTGACTTTCAACGCAATAAACATAATAATTGATGCCATGACAAAATGCACAATCTCATATGGTTGATGTTAATGACAGGAAAACAAGCTACATGAAATCAGCATCGATCCAATCCGGGGAGGTTACGTGGGGTTCTCTAACCAATAGTCTATTTACACGTCCCAACATACGCGTGCTGGAATTTCTCGTCGCCGAATCCCACCACGTGGTTGCGGGACCCGATATGACCCACTCGATGTTCGACACGTGTCTTGGAGGTGCAGATTGGTGTCCCACTCCACCGTATTTAGTATTTACCTCGACGACGTCGATTTATAATTTGGGAGAGAGAAAAACATCATGCTAGCTCCTATATGTTGCTGTATTGTCATTTCAGTTTTATGTTTTTATCTATTTCACCTCCAAATATAATGAACAGTAAATGATATTACCCTTAAATCCATTTACTGTTAATAATGGTTAAATATCCGTCTATTTACACATGTTCGATAAGTGTTTTTATTAAAAATACTAAAATAAACTTCAATATATTATAATAAATAATTGTATCACCAAATAATTGTAAATCTTCATTTTATATGAGCCAGTGAAGTGGTGAAAATTACTATAATTTGATGGTAAAAATGTCTTTTAAAGTATACTAGAACTTGTAATTTAATACAAGTCGAATGAAATATTTAACTAGTGGTTAGATGGAGACGTGGCATTGTTCAATTTTCATTCTATTTGGAGTAAAATCGATAAAACCAAAATATTTTGGACTCAAATGATAATAAAGTAATGCATTAGGAAGCTAAATTAAGGTTGCTCCTTTGTAAAATAGAGGATTTCAACGCTATTTCTGTGATTTTGATCTCGACACTTCGAGGCAGTGCCTAACTGAGTAGCCAACTCTACTCTTACCCTGACTCACCACTAGTAATATCCACACGTGGGAAACATATGACCACACGCAACAGCAGTTCTCTATCTGGCATCTCACCTTTTCTCAGACCACCACACAGAATCCGCAATAAAACCACCGCACGATCACCATCCACGTGTCAACCACAAATCGCAAAGACCAACAGTTATACACCATCCCCACACGCATCAGTAACAATTTCAAAAATTACCACACACGCGACACACGTCCTCTCTGACTGTTGATCGATTAAGTTAAACTGAAACGGTGAAACCATCCGTTTTCTCTCCGCATCCGGTTATAGCAGATAGTTGAAAAGAAAATACGCGCTGGTTTCTTACCGTCCTCTCCATATAAATAGGCAAGCGCTGGCAAGGCTTTTTAGCCCAGAATGTCCATCCCCTATAATTCGCTTCTCAATTGCCCCTTGGTTTCCTTTTACTCACGGTCTTACATTACAGGTTATGATAGTAAACAGCTACCGGAAACCTGAGAGCCAACGCTCCTCTCCTGCTCTCGGTTTCCCTCGCCCGCGTTTCCTTCGCTACCGCCGTTTGAGGTAACCGGTGAAATAGAGTAACTTGAGGGAAAGAGATTTTTTATTGTATTTTTTTTTTAATTTTTTCGTGTAACACCCTTACTGTCGCTTACAATTATGCCTCCAACACCAACAAAGGGTTACCGGAGAGGAGGAGGACAGGAACTGGAAAGAAACAGGAAAAATAGGTTAAATGAGAAAGCGTTGTCGTTTCACGGGAAGATACCGGCGGAAATGCCGGAGGCGAGGATTCGACGGCCGAAGACACTCCCGGACTTGCTGGCCGGAAAGAATTTGCCTGCTACGGTACCGGATGTGAGGCCGAAGTTAACGAAGGTTTTACTCAACGTGAGTGTCCAAGGAAGCGTTGGTGCGGTGCAGGTTTTGATGTCTCTTGAATCCACCGTCGGCGAACTAATCGCCGCAGCTATCCAGCAGTACATGAAGGAAGGCCGACGTTCGATCATTGCCAATGACTCCTCCAGATTCGACCTCCATTACTCGCAGTTTAGTTTAGAAAGTAAGATTAATCATCAACAAATCACGCTTTGATCTCTGTTAATTTTGAGAGGTGGACACGTGTAGGGCGGAGACTGATGGAAACCTTTGAAAATGTTTTTTCTTGGCAGGTCTGGATAGGGATGAGAAACTAATGGCGCTGGGTTCAAGAAACTTCTTTCTGTGTCCAAAAAAATCGGGGATGGACGGTGCAAGCTGTAGTCGTAGTGGAGGATTGACAACGACGTCGTCTCCGTCATGCTCAAAAGAAGTTAAAGAGGAGGCTGCTAAAAGTGGGTTTCATCCTTGGCTCAAATTCATGGATTTCCTGCTGTGATTAATTAACCACCAGATGATGCCTGCTGGCTAATTAGTTATCAGAATTGCTATTATTAATAGTCTTTTTTAATGCAAATCGTGGGTGTAAAAATGGGTTTGGGGGGTTAATTAGGTATTAGACCGTTAGGTATATTTGTTAGGTCAAATTAGAGCAAGAGATTCTTGAATGCAGTCGTGGGGTAGAATTGTGCAGTGGTGGATTGTTACCTATAAATTTTCCTCTCTATGTTTTTGTTGCTTTGAATCAATGGAGAAGTGAATGGAGGTTTGTACACTTTTATATATATATATATATATCATTAATATTATTTTGATGATTTTATGGAAATTACCAAAATGTTGAGCTTGTAGTTTAACATTTTCTTTTCTTTATTTATTTATGATTACAATGAGAGGAAACCTAAGAAACCATGATACATCATATTTCATATTATTAAATTTTTTTTCAAATAAATCACTGATAATATCCAAATCACTTGAATTGATGTGCAAACTGATTCGAAGACGGGGGACCAGCGATCCTTGAACGAGGAAGCATCGACTGAAGCGGCTGAACTCAGAACAGATAATATCGCAAGGAGTTCTTTGGAGACAGCCCATCGTGAGTGAAATGAAAAGAGAGTTCCCCCCACTTGCGACTTGATTGGTCCCCTTCCACTTCCCCCATTGTTAACTCGCTTGCCCCGGCGTGAAGAACTCTCCTACATGGCCCCAAGATCGTCTTCGTCTTCCAACTCAATTCGAAGACCTGATAACGGCATCATCTACATGCTGACCTTTCATATTCTCCCTCTCGAGGCAAAGGTAACCGCTGCCCGTCCCTGGCCCTAGCTCGCAGCTTGTGAGGGTTTTAGTTTAGATCCACTTGGTGGTCAAGGACTTGTTACTTTATTTTTCACTTTCCAGCCTTGGCTTTTAGGTTCATTGTTTAAAAATAATTTATTAATTTTTTTGAATGCATCAGTCTAATCCAAAAAATGTGAAGGACATGGTTTGGATTGACACAAGTTATTGTTTTTCTATCCGAGTTTAATTTAATTTTTTAGGTGTTAAACCCTAAATTATATTAAAATACATATATTTTCATTTATAATTTATTTATTTTATTTACATTTATGTTTTTTCTTCCAATTAGATCTAAAGAGTAACTAATTGGACACAACTAGTTTCTCTCTAACCATTATAAAATTTGTCAAGTTTAAAGTTCTATAATAAAAAATTTTATGATGATAAGAAATTAATTAATAACATCCTATTAATTATTCATCATAGTTTACTTTAGAGAAAAACATAAACATAAACATAAAAAAATATGAAATATAAAATATAAAATCCATCCTCCATTAAAAATAATAATAATAATAATACATTCACATGATTTTTCTCTAGTAATTGCCTCTTTATTTTATTTTAAATAAGTTTTATAAAATAATTAATGTGATACCGCTAATTATAAATATAAACATGGTAAAATAATTCGTGCTTTAACCATGTACTAAAACTTTTAAAGTGATATCAATTCGTGATATGTACACGCATCCTACTTTTCTGTGATTTCAACTCGTAATATGCAAGGAGAGGAGATGAGACGAGACGAGACGAGACGATACGAGATTTAGTCGGAATCGATCATTTCCTTGTTTGTTTTACCACCTTCTCAGTAAACACATCTTTAGCATTCAAAATGTGAAATGTATGAAAATATTATATGATAACGATAGATGAAATTTTATGTGATGAGGGCCAACAAAACATGTGACACTTTTGTCCTGTTACCCAACCTTTAGTTAGAGTCGTAGTCTACTATATATTCTCCATGCTTTTTGTTTTTAATTATGGTATCCAAATTAGCTCAGGTGTGATTTTTTTAAAAAAATTAAATTTAAAATCTAATAAATTAAACTATATTTTTTAAAATAATTGACCAGGATTATTAGTCAGATAACAAACAAATTGATTTAGTGATTTAGATTTTTTTTCGGTCAATATTCTGACTATAGTTAAAATAAAATTAGTTATTATTTTTTAATATATTAGATTGAAAATATTCTTTTGAAGAAATTTAACAACAATCAATGCATAAATTAATTAAGAATATAAATTAATATCGAATAAAGAAAAGAAAATAACAAAGCAGCGACAACCCCGCTAGCATACAAATAGTTTTCATCCACAAAAGTGTGCGTGAAAGCCATCCACCTATCTTTTGTAGCCGGCCCTAATGCAATGAAAAACATCGAAAATAGATCTGAGAGAGCTCAGCTTGTCACGCGCCTTGGTGGATAATTCAGTTCCATTTCGATTTATTTTAATTTCTAAAATAAGTAAAACAATGTTTTAATTTTTTCTATTTTCTTTTATAATTAGGACAACCTCTCAATTACTCCGATGCAATAATTTTGATTCTGACGACTATAATTGGAAAGTCCAACCATCCTACAGGCTTGCCCCACAAATTGACAAAGGAAGCTGCCTAGAAATGGACTGGCATTAGCTTAGGCTAACGGGGCCTTGCCAATGGCTTTCTTCCTCGAGTAAAAGTTCTTGAATTTTTTTATTATAAGTAAGGTTTTTAAAATTATATTTTAACTTGTAAAATCATATAATTTTACGAGTCAAAACTTGCTTATACATAATCGTTTAAAAAAATCAAAAATAAATGAAATTGTTAAAATCGGATGAAATCGCGCAAAATCACGATTTCATGACCGATTTTATGATTGTAACAAAATGCATGCACTGAAACAAAATGTCCTCCCATGGTTTAGCTATCAGGCGCTTATTGGCATCACGATTACGGTCCAGTCTTCACTCTTTCTCTTTCCTCACTCCAGTCTTCACTCCAGAATCCAGTCATTAGTGCTCACGGTCGCGGCTTCTTTTTCATCAACAACGACGACGATCTCCTCAATAGCTCACGGCTGCGGGCTTCCTCTTCAATCTTCATCAACAGCAACACGCGCGGCAACAATCTCCTTTTTTTTCCATTATCAACACCTGACGGCTTCCTCTTCATCAACAGCAACAGGCGACATCGGGCCTCTTCACCGGCAGCCGTTTAGCCTTCATCATCAACAACTCTTCATCGTAAGTTGATTTTGCCTTCATCATCATCACTGCAGTAGTTGATTTTGCCCTGTCAATCATAATTGTATATTCCCCTGTAATAGATTTTGATTTTGCCCCGTTACCCTGTAATTATTAATTACAATTTTGATTTTGCCCAGTCCTGTAATTTGTATATTTATAATGTTGAATTGAATTGAATGGAATTGATCGGGTGAAATTGAACTGAAAATTATTGGATTGGATTGAATTGAATGCCATTTTCGTATATATCTTGACTGAATTAATTTGACTGAATTGAATTGAATTAATCAAGTGAAAATTGAACTGAAAACTGTTGTATTGGACTGAATTGAATGCTATTTCAGTATTATAGGACTGAATTAATTGGACTGAATTGAATTGAATTAATGAGGTGAAAATTGGATTGAAAATTTATTGAATTGGACTGAATTGAATGCCATTTCAGTATTATAGGACTGAATTAATTGGACTAAATTGAATTGAATTAATGATTTTAGGATTCCATTTGAGTATTATAGTTTTTTGAATTGTTATGTATAACAAAAAGTTAATTACAATCATAAAATGTTAATGTATTTTAAAATTCCTTACGATTTTACGATTTTACGATCCGAGTTTGTATTGTATTTTCCGTGCTACGTTAAAATCGCGATTTTAACAACCTTGAATTCACAAGTTAATTTTCAGTCCAGGCGAATAGAATAAAGTCAAGAAGTCACCGTGTTAAAATATACACCCCTATAATTTTTTAATTTTATTGTAATTATCCAGGTCAGCTTATACATATATCAACTAATTTTCTAAGATCCTAAAGTTAACAAATAAGTAAATCTCTAGTAATCTTGAAATTTATAGCACTCAAACTGATAATTTTTAAAAACAAATTTAGAATTTTACCGATTAAGTTTTACTTATCTGAATTTCATAAAAATTATTTTACTTGGTGAACCAACGTGTGGTCGTTGCAGGATGGTCCATTATCCTTACAAATATAGACAATACTACAATCATATTTTTTTAATTGTTCTATGCATCTTTACAATAATCATTTTCTTACTAAATTCAGCGTGAAGTTGTCACACAGCAGAAAAAATTAAAATAATATTATCAGATGAAATCAACATAAATCAATCTGGATATCAATTTCTCTATTTGTTTTTTTTAATATATATATATATATATATAGGATCGAATGAAATTAACTATTGGTATATAGAGGCGCTACATCATTAAATTACTCATTTTCTTATCATAGTTGCACGCGGAACACATCAAAAATACCTCTGTAACTGGTTCACTTTATGTTCAAAGGAAAGAAGAAACACGTGCTTTCATGCGGGTTATGCTTCCCAGTGTATGGGTATCGAGCAACTTGTGGTTCGCCGAGAAAACACCAAAAATCATATTTTTATTGTGGTGCAATCTGTGCTGCCCTTTTTTTTCAACCTTTCAGATTTCCTCTTTCCAAATTTTCAACCTTTTTTTTCCACTTTTCAAAATTCAATCATGGATGATGACGAACCTTGAGTTGCTTTCTAATAAATTGGTCGAGTGTTCTGTGCAGGACTTCTGGATTAGCTAAAGGCTCGTGAATTCAATTGGGTTTTCAATATTTCTCAGAAGTCTTGAATTTCAATCATGCATTGCAAACACAGATTTTCTCCTGACACTCGGGAAAAATCTTATGCCCGTTGCTTCGTATTCCATGATATCCTAAGAATCGATTGCTTCTTCAACAGCTTATTAGAGAGGTTCCTCCAGACCTGTGAAGTTCAAATATCACAGAACATCGAGTTGTGAGACAAGAAGAAATTATTCATATCGAACTTCGTGTGAAATTCATTTTCTTTCGTTTGCAATTGTTTTTGCACCAAACCCATCGAATGATAGTGTTATGATTGCTTGAGACTGAAGGGTTGCTGCTACAAGCAAACACAAGCAGAAAAGGATTAACTTGTTTTGATGCTAGAAACTAGATACCAAATCTTGTAAAGGATCAAAGGAGTCATTCTTGTCTGCAAAAGGAATTACAGAAAGACATCAACAGCAAACATTCAAGGCGAATCTTGAAGAAGGGAACACGACAAAGATTTTATGAGGAATCACCATGAATTCATGTAGCTTTTATCCGTCTGGATACTATGTCTTTTGCATCTCAGGCTACAGTTGCTGTTTATTTACAACGGCTGTTAACTCGACAAGTACACCTGTGATTACCTGGTCTTAAACATTTTGTCAAAAAAATTGAGCATCATTTCTTTGTGGCAGCTTTGTGATTGTCTAGTGCATGTTTCCGCATCTTTTTAGCAGTATTATTCACATGTCCTCAAGCTTTTGAGTTTCTACTTTCTAGGCTTGCAGAACGATCCAGTTCACAGCACATTGTATATAGCGAAAACCAGAACATGACTTGACAAGAAATTGAAGCAGACTTAATAAAAACATGTTCCCTGTCAAATCATTGTAGCCTCCACAATTTATACCCAGTCAACAATCCCAGAGTGCACTGGAGGAAACATTGTTGAATACAATAATCGTGCATCCAAACAAATTATATTTATTGCAAAAATTAAAATTGCTTACTACAGCACAAGCGCTTGCTCTGTATCCTCAAAATGGCTAGAAGAACTCAGAAGCTCATTCTTCTGTTGGCCTTTGCCCCAAAACTGGAATATCTTCATAACGTTTCTGCAGTAAAATGAAACATATCAGGGGCATTCAAGGAATAAACCAAGCACATTCATGAAATTCAAGTTTACCACCGACTTAAATTAAGCAACAGCATTTGAGTTTGGCTCTTCATAGATTCGAATGGAGAGCAACTAATTCATTAATGACGAGCAGTTACAGCTCTGAGATTCTGAGACTCAAGTAGACAAAGGTAAGCGACAACTGTCACTACTTAACTGAAGAAGGCCTAGCAGTATAGCCAGAAATCTTTTCAGTATAATCAGGAGATTTGGGCCAATTTTATAGCCACAAATCATACAACTCAGAGAAAAATATCAGCCAGTATTGCCAAAGCAGCTGGAACTTACAATTTCTCTAAAAATCTGTTGCATACGTTTCAAGACTTGACAGGGGCATCATTTCCAAATTTCCAACACTTCCTAACTAATTTAAAAGGAAATGAATGTGGCCTAGTTCTAACAGTTGGAAGCTCAAACCAAGAGTCAGCCACATCCCATCATAACTAACGACTGCAAGAGACACCTCCTTGGCTAAAGAAAGAAATATGAAATTCTGTATATATGTAGATATCTATGAAATGACTTGACATTCGATATTATCAAATAATAAGTAGATAGGACCAGTTGCTGTCACCAGAAAGGTAAAGAAACAACTCCATTTGTGTAATGCATGCAAACTAAACAAATAGTTAAGCATGTTATAGCAGATGTAATACCCCAACATTGTTGTACTCCCATAGTTTACGAACACCATAATCCACAGCCTGCATGCATCAACAATGATTAACCGGGATAAGATACCACATATTATTAAAAACAACTGCAAAATATAAGTCAGATTTTTGAAGCGATAAAGCATAATTGAACTGCCATAGCATTCAGCAAATTCAGCTAGGCATTCACATAGTTGAACTACCAAAGAATTTTTAAATGCATCAATAAGTGCAATTCAAGTAGACTAGCCCCTTTCAGATTCAAAACACGAAAAAGATTTCCCACTCCATCAGATTGCATAGAAAATATGTCTGTGTTTCTTAAGCAAAATCTAATCCAATTATACATTTATAGATTCATTTGCCATTGTCTCACATATCATCATTTCCAGATCAAACCGTAGAAAAGTTCTCAAGCAAACAGAAGCTCATTTATATTCTCTATTGATCGGCTACTCCTAAAGATTTCAATAATGCAAGTGACATCTATGCAAAATGTGAGCTCTACATGGAACGAGAAAAAAAAAAGGTTTCCACTTGGCAAGTTTCTTCAACAACTTTTGGTTTCTAGATCATTGTTTCCTTTGATCACGAGAAACAGAATTCTAATAATATTATTTATAACTTGCTATTTCCAAATTCTTGCAAAAATTAATTCTTTTAAAAAATTGATTAAAATTTAAATGTTCGAATAAGTTAGGGCACTGTTTCCGAAGTAAGCCACTAATTCTTCAATTTTATACACAATAAAACATAAAACAATCTTACTAAAAATAAAATAAAAAAATTCTTACCCTCTCACCGGCAAAAGCGCCGGCGATGACGAAGGTAACGTAGATGGAGTTACGGCGCATAATCAACTTGTAGATACCTTCGAACACGCCTCCTCCACTTCTTCGTGGTGTAGAATCCATCTCTTTTACTTTTTCAAGATCCCTCTGCTCAATTTTAGGGTTTCCAGATCACAAATTTCCAATTTACTCAGCTAATACATAAATAAATAAAAAATATTGAAGAAGTGGAATAAAAAGTATTCATCACCTTCGATTCAATTCACTAAAGAAGCAACAAAAACTAAATCGCGAGACGGAGAGAAAGTAATAACCCGAGATCTCGACGGCTGCAACTAAGAAATTTGGAGGAGGACGAGGAGGTTAGGAGAATAATTAATCAACGCTAGTGGGGCTGCTCTACAGTTAAAACGATGTCGTTTCCAACATGGGCCGAAAGTTAATTAGAAAGGAATCCGGTTAATAGCTGGCCCAGTTAAGCCTATGAGATTGGCCCCAAACAGGTAGCTAATGGGCATGATTAAAGGCCCAAAGCGGACAAACCTGATAACAATGACAGCTGACACGCACTTTTTTTGGGGGCAATTTTCTCTTGAAAAACCCTATCTCCTACCTCGCTGCAAGTTGCTTATAAAAACCCTTTAAACCCTTCCCCGTTTCCGCCTCCGCCTCCCTCACTCTCACAACTCCCACGAAGTCTTTCTCTCCACTTGAAACCTCAAAACCCTTTAAGCTCTCTCATCTATCGTCAACCATGTCGTCTATGGAGTTCTGGGGTGAGCAGCTTCTTGCTCTTCTTGTTTTAGGAAACAGTTTTTTTAATCTTTTTTCCTGTTTTTTATTCTAAATAGGACCATCCCTTTTGTTGTGTTATGTTATCGATTGTTTGGTCATTTTCTTTCTGCGTTTCTCTATGCTGTTCAGAGCTGTCCTTTTTTTCTCTGTAGGTTGTTTTATGAAATACACTGTGTGGGATTAGTTTTTATGGGGCGTGTTGGGTTTTTTCGTTTTTTGAGTTTAAGTTTTGATTTTCTGTTTGGTTTTTATTTTGGTTTCGTGTTTTTTTGTTCTTTTTAGTTTGGAGTGGTTTTTTTATTTTTACATCGGTTTTATAATGTATTTATGTAAGGTATGTGTACATGCTTATAGAACGAAACAAAGGAATAAGGATGCCCATTTACGTAATAGTTTTGTTCCTGCTATTTTCACTGTTTTTGTTTTCGGTTATGTGATTTATTTTGTGTTGGATTTTGTCTCTGATTGTTTTAATGGTGTGTTTTGATGAACAATGATAATTACTAGCCAAGTAATATCATCTTATGCTAGCGGGGTTTTATTTTTCTGTGTTTTGTGGTATGGTTGATGCAAGCGCCCACATTTCTAGGATGTCTTGTTTCTATTACCTATTTCTTGTTGTGTAATGAGGTCTAGGATTGGTATTGTTTCCATTTACTAATGTTACATAACTCTCTTTATTTTACTAGGTGTTGAAGTCAAGGCTGGTGAGCCCCTTAAAGTGGAACCCAAAGACTTCTGCATGATCCATCTTTCTCAGGTTTGATGTATATTAATTGAAGTATTCAACTACTGCTGAAATTAGTTTGACTTTGGTTTTTTTGTCTAACAAAATGTTTGTATCGACTTTTGTTCCTCAGGCAGCCCTTGGCGAGTCAAAGAAAGGAAATGAATCTGTTCCCCTTTTTGTTAAATTCGATGAAAAGAAGCTTGTGTTGGGGACTCTTTCTCCGGAAAACATTCCTCAGTTGTCTTTTGATTTAGTTTTTGAGAAAGAGTTTGAACTCTCTCACAACTGGAAAAAGGGGAGTGTTTTCTTCTGTGGCTACCAAGTTATTCCTGATGATGATGCTTCTGGTGAGTCCCAACACATACTTACAATATGCCATTTTCTAGCTTTATTTTTCAAATTTTGCTGAGTTTCTCAATGCATACAGATTTTTCTGGTGATGAAGAGGATTTTGAATTTGCGAAAGCTGATATTATGAAAGCTGCTACTGCTAAGGATAAAGCTGCCAAGCCTGAAAAACCAAAGGCTACTCTTGTAGAGCCAAGCATAGATGATGATGAGGATGATTCTGAAGAGGATGATTCTGACGAGGATGGTGATTCTGAAGAGGTATCTTCTTGTAACTAGATGACATTAACCTATTTACTTTTTCTCATAACCAATAAACTAACATAGATACGCGTTTTATCTTTAGAATGTAATCAGATCAGGGATGTGTGTACAGCACAAAACAAAGACGTTGACTGGGATCATACACTAAAGTTTTACATATTTTAATTCTGGAAGGAATTCTTTTGCTTTTTAAATTTGATCAAGTAACCAAGTTGTTATGGAATAAAATGATGTGATATGATATATTTTATTTTTTCTTTTCTTTTTATTTTCCCTACATTCTGTCCTCTGAAATTGATCAATTTTTGTGCTGCAGGGTATGTCTCTTGATGAAGATTCAGATGATGAATCTGATAGTGAAGATGAAGAGACCCCTAAGAAGGTATCAATATTCTGTTGATTGTCATTTTGGAATTAAATGAGATAGTTTCTTATTGTGTTTTTAATTTATTTTATGCTTTGAAGGCTGAAACCGGCAAGAAGAGGGCTACTGATTCTGCAACAAAGACACCTGTGTCCTCAAAGAAGGCAAAAACAGCTACTCCTCAAAAGACAGGTATTTTTTTAATATTCTTGCATGACTGTTTTGTTACAGATCTTCTGGGCCTTTTTTCAAGCTGAATGTATCCTATTTGATTTTGACATGCGTTATTATGGTGATATAGAGTTTTATGTTTGCTTTAATGCTTTACTCTGAAATCTTAATTTCACAATTTTTCCTAAATGTGGCTATATTTTTCCATTAAATAATTCCCTGATTATGTCCTTTGGGTAGTCTGATGTGGAAATCTCTTGTATCCCATGCACAGATTTCTAACTATCAAGTATAGTCTCCTTTTTCTTGTCGTGTCAGGTTCTCTTAAGTTTCTGAGATGGCATACGTTCCTTTATCTGTTTTTTCCCTGTCTGTTTTATTTTCTTTCTATTTGGACAATTTTTTCTTGCTTCTATCAACTCATATGAAGTACGTGCATTGTGTATGATTTTCTTCATTCTAACCCGTTGTATTTCTTTGGCTTGATCAAGATGCTAAGAAGGCCGGGCAAGTTACTCCTCACCCTGCAAAGGGAAAAGCTGCAGCCAATGGCAACAGCTCCAAGTCCCCAAAATCTGGCGGCAATTTCTCTTGCAAATCCTGTGACAAGTATGTACATAAGCAACATTCTAGAAAAAAAATTCCCGTCAGTTCCCTATCCCTAAGTGACTTGATTGGGTGACTGACTGCTTGTATTTCTTGCTCAGGGCATTTGGCACTGATGGAGCTCTGAAGTCTCACTCACAAGCCAAGCATGGTGCCAAGTGAAACGACTACTAATTTATAGACGATATCTCATTGAAAGAACCATGCTATAGGGTTTTAGTAGTTATATGAGAGGTTTATGTTAGTACCTCATTTTGAAATTTTGTTAGAAATCTACATTTGAACAAATATTTTTTATGCATTATGTTTTAAATGAAATGGTT
>Ga0325403_1003573_pt1 | contig 14230 bp, 8 predicted proteins | sample PopdelMetagenome_19_FD_205665 | JGI IMG/M metagenome (GOLD analysis project Ga0325403, IMG submission 205665) | Populus deltoides microbial communities from Bellville, Georgia, United States - Xylem-PdKOR-R4 | ecosystem: Host-associated > Plants > Phyllosphere > Stem > Wood/Secondary xylem...
AATTTGAATTTTTTGACCGTTATGGCTACCTCAGCTGCTACACATACCACATGACTAGTCCAAATCTTTGAGCGTATTCGCTCATTTAAGACTTCTATTAATTACAACAAACCACAAATAATATAAGGATTGGTTTAGCTCTATAGGTGGATTAGATAACTGGTTGTTATTTATGAGATTGTTATTTATCAACCCGTGACTCGGTTTGAATTCAATTTGATTTTTTAAAAATTTCAATGATATCATTTTAGTTTTTTTAAAAAATCATGAAATAATATTGTTTTAGATTAACCGGAGTTAGCCCGCCCGCTTAACCCATGACTTAATTCTTAGACTCTGTTGAATTTAATAACTTTGTATATAAATTGGCTTTTCTTGAATCAAACACTCAACATGACAAGAATTATTTATTCTTTTGATTAAGATTGATGGTTTTAATGTGATCAATGCATTAATAAAGTCATAATTATGGTTTTTTCTTAGGTAATGTTTGATATTGTAGTAGCGGTTGTTTTTCAAAATATTTTTTACTTAAAAATATATTAAGATAATATATTTTTTATTTTTAAAAATTTATTTTTGATATCAGCACGTGATTCAAAAATACCTAAAAAAATAAATTCAAAGCAAGAAAAAATCATTTATTTTTGCAAAAAGCTCAGCATGGCCTCGTACCCAAACAAGGTCTTACATGATTAGAAGCTTCCATATGATTGTAGTAAAATTTGATTTTCTCAAACTAAATTACATAAAAAAATGAACTTTCTATCTTTTTTTTATTGTCAATTTTTTTTTCATGTTGTGTTTTTATAGGAGTACTAACCATGTTGGTGAGCTACTTATCTTGACATGAAATCATAAAGTAACTTATGTTTCATTAAAGAAATCCTTTAACATATCTAATTATGAAAAAAAATAGACATTACTTTCTATTCTCCACCATGTTTTTGCCATAAATGCTCAAAAGGTCTCAAGTTGTAAATGTGTTCATCTATCTCTAATATAAAGATATGTTTGAGTGAATTCAAATAATTCATGTATATGTTTATAAGAAGTTGATATAGCTAGAATATGATCATTTGATTTATAGTTGAAGTCAATCTCATCAACATCTTGCTCATCTTTAATTATTACATGATGCATCATAATGCATGCATTCAAAATATCATCAAGTATTTCTTAATGTCAACAACATGTTGGTTTATGAATTATGATAAATTGTGCTTGGAGCACACTAAAAGCTCACTCTATATCTTTTCTTGCAGACTCTTAAGTTGCAACAAAGAAATTTTTCTTATTTTCTTTTGTTTAATTTCCTATAGTATAGTTATGACCATTTAATGAATGTTTAACACATGAACCACGTTCTTTTGCTAGTTCAAAAGAAAAAAATGAGATTGTTCTAGAATATTAATGTCATTGTGAGATCCTATTAACCTAACAAAAAACATGTAACAATCTCAATCTCAATTATTTTCCCAAAAAAAAAACATGTGATACAAAAAAAAAAATCAATCCTTAAGAATTCAATATAAAACTCAACATACATAGATATTAAAGAAAATTTTGTTCAAGTAACTACAACAATAAAAGATGAGCATTTATGTTTACATGCTAAAACAAAATAATATTACAACTCAAAATGTAATTATTATGCCTAGTTTATATGAACAAAAGATGTAGAACATTAGCCTCCCAATATCAATTCCAAATTGGTATTTCTAATCATTACTAAGAACATGATTCAATTAGAATATGTCGATATCAATGATTATCATTGATATCATTAGCCTTCCATTTATAGGAACGACTAATTAAGTTCAATTAATATCAATATCAATGATTATTATTGATATTTTTAGTTTTTTATTTTTCAAGAATGACTAATCAAGTTCAGTTAATGTTGATATCAATAACTATAATTGATATCATTAGTCTTCTAATTTTAGGAATGACTAATCAAGTTCAGTTAATGACGACATAAATACTATCATTGATATCATTAATTTTTCAATTCTGAGACTAACTAATCAAGTTCAGAATTTCTTAATTCTTTTCTTTATTTATACATCAAATCATTTACTTCGTAATTACATTCAACAAGATGTAAGGAATTACATAAATAGTTTTGACAGTGTATTAATTAACTATAATAGGAGTTAGACACCTACTTGCAACATGTAATATCCCAACTCCTGCTTTGAACTATAACCTGTTCGTAGTAGTACTCTCTGCCACCACAATATAATTTCATCTTCATTAATTTTATTTTTCTAAAATCTTTAAACCTCTGCACAAAGTTTTCTAAGTAACACCTTTCAATTATTTTTCGTGTGTGTATATAAATCCAATTTTCATTCTTTTTTTTTATATAATTTAATATCAACTAAACATAATTTAAATTCAAACATATATATATATATATATATATATATATATATATATATGTTATCAACATTCATATTCTCAATCACAAACATCAAATTCCCATATTACATCGCAATCGAGACCAATTATACTTTCAAAATTGCATCATACACAATCATATATTTAATTAACCATATGGCATAAACATTTAAAGGAATGTAAAATATAAACAACTACTAACCTATTTTCAAAGTAAAAATATACAAATCTACAAGTACATATACATACATCTACTTGCATCTTACATTAAATCGATATTAATATACCTCTAAATATAATTTTAACTAACAATCCTTTAATTATTACAATACTTAAAATAAAGTTATTTAATTTACATGTTGCAAACATTATTATATTTACATACCCATTCACAAACAAATTTACAATATACATTATTACATTGAGTTATTTTATCAACTAGGTTGATTATAACCCTACGCCTTATTAGTCTCACCTGACTTGTAATGAACCTATAATTAAACAAATAAAATATAAAATAATAATTATTTTAACCATGATACTTATTATCCATAAATGAGTCTTTAAGACTACATTTAACACCAGTGTTATAGCTCAATTTTTTTTTAAAAGAAACTATTATTCATATTTTCAACTAATCAATATTAATTATCACATCTCAACAACAATCCCTTCTAATTGATATAATTTCAGTTATCCTCTCATGAATACCAATAAATTTGACAATCCATTCAATTGTCAATAATCAAACTATCCCTTAATGAATGTCAATAAATTCGACAATCTAGCTATTCTCTCATAGATATCAATAAATCTGATAATCTTTTAGATTATCAACAATCCAGCAATTCCTTTATGAATGCCAATAAATCTAATAACCCTTTTTAGATTACCAATACTTCACAATATTATTTCTTTCTTGATTTTTCATTTTCAACAATTAATACACATCCAATAAAAAAATATTTGAAATAAAACTTTGTAATAAATTCTAAAAATTCAGGTGACATGGGTAACACCTATCTATTTCTTGAAAGGGTTCTGCTCTACCAGCCTGAGATCTTGCTCTCACGAGTTCTCCTGAATAAACAAGATTTTACCATATTAATTCATATCCTTATTATCCAAAGTGTTTAAATTCTAATCACACTTAATCTTTTCATTTTCATCCAACATACAAAAACTCTATTTAAATCCATCACATCCAATTACACATTTATTCATAAAATTCCATAATTTCTCATTTCTTTTTCCTTGGTTGGCCAGCACTTCTCCCTTTGTTAATAATAAATTCTCCTCTTATTTTCATAATATTTAACTACTTTTACCTTCCTTTAGGGACGGGTTTATGATCCAACTTCAGTAGGGGCAAAATAATATAAGTATATAACTAAATTAATTAAGATTTAAAAAATCCAAAAATTATAAACTTATAATATAAAGTTAAAAACTTTACATATATTATAAAAAAGATGCTTCATAAAATTCTATTTTTTTTCTTATAATTCATAATTGATCTCTCGATACTTCATATGTTGAAAACATTATAGAATCCACTCATTATCAACACTTTCAAATATCTTTTTTTCAATATAAATAACAAAACTATCATTCTACTAATTATCCTCATAACTAATCACAAATTATATATTTCAACCAACCAACACATAACAATAAATTATTTATTTCATCAATTTCTCATGGTCTTTTTTCAAGTTATATTAAAAATTCAATTACAACTAAATAACATTATTAAATTAATTTCAATCCTAATCAACACATGTTCCACATACTAAATACACATAAACAAACATTAATTTTGGTTCTAAAAGTTCTCATCCCCGCACCCGCACCCGCACCCCCAATTAAATGGCTAGCTTTACTTTAACCATAAACACCCAATTTTTTTTTTTTAATTATGTTTTATTTAGAGTCATATACATCATAGTCAATTCCAAGAACATCACAATTTTACTTTTTCCCAATTTAACATTTAAAAACCTTAATTTAAAATTTAAGAATTTCACATAAATTTTGTCAATCTTTAGTTAAACTTGCACAATCGAGTTTATAATTTCTTACCCAATTATGATATGAACTTCGAACGTTAGCCAGTCGAAGTTTTCTAGTCTTTTTTTTCCTCTTAATGTCATGAGTTTTCTCTCTCTACTCTCTTTTCCTTACTTGATTTTCCCCTTAATTCTTGAATTAAATGTGTTAAATACTCACCTTTTCATTTATCTTACCTTAAATCTCGGTTTCTCTCTAGGGTTTTAGTGAGGAAGCTCTCAATTTTTTTTCTCTTATAATTTTTTTCAGAACTCACTGGCAGTTAAAAGGGAAAGAAAAGGTTGAATTTTGAGTTTTCCAGCTTATTTATGAAAATGTCATTAATAAGCCTATATGTTATTTTTGGTTTGACTGTTGATATTCTCGCATGACCTTTCCAAACTTAGATTATCCTGAAACTTTAACCCAAGATATAACAATATTTCAAGAGGCTCCTCGTAAAATTTTAGTCCAATGAAAGTTATGCTTAATAGCGTAAAACTGACAATTAAGTGATTTTACGTTAAAATTAAAATTTTCTTATTCAATCATTGCTAAAACCATATCAGTTATTTTACTATGTCCTCAAGACCATTTTTTTTAATTCCAAAACATATTTATTTTTTCTTTTCATCATTTTTTTCATTTACAGACTTGCTATAGTTTCACGGTAACGTTATTAATTTTTAATCAGGGTTTATACTAACACTTTTTTCCCCAGTTCTTTCTTAACTTTTATTTCTCATTTGCATTATAATTTGTCAATTATTTTCTCATTATCAAAACACATCTATTGAAAAGTTTTTCTAATTCTTCTATCTGTCAAAACTCGTTACTAATTTCAACATGATATATACTTCATTTGATTTTTTTGAACAGTGTGGGCAAGTGCCCGCAATGCTTAAATGGTGGATCCATTCATGCCTTTCTCTACTACAATTACATCTTTTATTATAATTTACATACAATTTCCTTCATTAAAGAATTTTTATATTTTTGTTTTTCATGCCCGACTCTTCTTTCCTTCACATCAGCATGATTCCTTCGTTAATTTTTTTTTTTAAAATCACATTCACAACACATTTATACATGTAAATATTTCTTCCAATCACTCCTAATTTCCCTTTTCCATATACAGCCATTTATCACCACACAACACCATGGGTTATGCCAACTTCTTCCAAATATGAAATTCATATGCAATTCAACTAAATACAATCTAATCATAATAATTATAAATGTATCTTAACCAAATACAATACAAAGTTTATCGATTCTAATTAATCCTTCATTACCCCAATTCTTAACAATAAAATCTAATTTAAAACTTGAAAATTCCAAATGAAACTCTCTAAAACTTGTTAAAATCAATAAATAACATCTTTCCAAGCAATCATTTGAGCTTTAGATGTGATGTAGCTTAATTTCAAAGCTTCTCCTTCTTCATTCCACCTTTGGGTGGAGCTTTTTTTTCTTTCCTCACCTCTTCTCAATTATTTTCCTCTTAATTTGGTGTTTAAAACACTTGATTCTTACAAATGCTCAAGAGTTTTTCTCAACTCTCCACTTTTTCTTAGTTTTTCCCAAGTTTACTAAGGATTTCTCTAGAATGTTCTCCCCCTCTCTTCTTGTTTCTTTGGCCGGCCACACGCGCGCACGCACACATATATATAAACAATAATTGATTTAATTTTATTTATGCCCCTCCTTTATACCTTTCATGTTTTCTAAGTAAATTTTTCCTTGATTCGAACACTTGTTTCTACTAACTTTAAACTGGGCCATATCAAATTTTCTTAAACTACATTTCACCATATTTATTTCATCATTTATTTTGTTTTTATATTTTTTTATTCATGTTTATGTGTTTTTTTTTGCTGTTTTTCATAATTCATTTTAAAAAAAATTTCATACACAAACATTTTATTCCAATTTTTCACTTCTATCATCACCCCCCTAATCTAAACATTCACTTTATTCATTTAGCATGATATTTTCCTTATTTATTTGGCATTTTTTTTCTCTCCAGGGGTTTACACCAAACTTATGGCTAATAAGGGATGCAAGATTTTTTTTTTCATTTTGCCTTAAATTAATACTTTACCGATTGTTTATTTAGTCTAATAAACATGTTTCAAGCATTAAACTATTCATTAAAAAAAATAAATTCCTCTATTTCATTTTTTCCACAATGCAAAACAATACACAATCTATTAAATCCATGTTAAAACTTTAAATTAAGCTTTAATTAGGATTCCTCACCTCTTAACCACAATTTTTTAGGATGAAAATGACAAGAAAACAAGTTTTTTCCTTCCCCTCTCTCTCCCTTCCTTCTCTTCTCCAAACCGTCCCCTCTCAAGCAACCATTTCCATAGTTTTTCCTTTACTTTCCTAGCTAAATTTCCTACTAACCCCCTCTTGATCTTTTATTTCAAGTGTTTGCTTGAGATTTTTAAAGAAAAATTGAAGAAATTTGACAAACACCTCCAACCTCCTCCTTCTTCTAATGGCTAGCCATCCAAGAGTGTATTTATATCACCCATATACTACAATTTACAATTCCATCTTTTTTTTTAAAATTCGGGTGTTTTTTCTTTAACTAATTATCACGTTTCATTGACGTTCTTAAAAATAAATCACATCTAGAAGTTTTAATCCCCAAGACTTTATTTCTAAAATAATTATTATTACTATATTTATTCTACTATCATTTTATTTAATTTTTATTTTAACCAAGAGTTCACAAAGCATGTCTTATCCAAAGATCAAACAAGGTCACAACTTCTATACTCTATATTTTGAAGGGATGATGATACGAGAAATCCACAAGCATCAATCCCTTCTTTAAAGAAAGTATGGATCATATGCTTTTACTGCAGATTTAATATGTAAGAAAAAAAATGGATGACTCATGTAAAATCTCCCTAGAAAGAAATGTGAAGGATATAAAAGGGTTTCAGCAAAATAGTGATGTAACCTTCAAGTCTCTCGTGAAGAATGGAAGGATCACAATCCTGAGGGGTGTAGATCAACTGGTCAAGCTCTAGGTTTGCTTCTTAGAGGTCACTAGTTCGAGTCTCACAAACCTCAGGGTCACTGGAGGCTTACATGGTCATTAACTTCAGGGCCCGTGGAATTAGTCAAGGTACACACAAGCTAGCATGAATACTCACGTTAATTAAAAAAAATTTGGAAGGATCACATCGGCATGATGGTCATCCTTCACTAACTTATTTCTTTTCTTTTTCAATTGTCGCTGAAAAAAATAAAAGAAGTAGTTGGGATGGAGGAAGTGTGTGAGAAATGATGAATGAAAATGAAAGTTTAATTGAGTTTTTTTATAGGTGAAAAATATAGTCATTAAAAGTATAATCATTGTAGTATTTGAATTCTAAAAGTAATAATTATTAATTGATTAAAATAATAATAAAAAGTATTAATAATTTTTTTATTTTAGAGAGCATGTAATGATAATTTTTGCTATTTTAGTTCCAATTTAGCTAAAAGATAAAGAATATAAATATGGATGCTCCAAATGCAAAATAAAGATGTGTTTATAAACAAAGTAAAGCGTAGTTATTATACATTTTTTGTGAATTTCAGAAGATGATCCAAATTATAGTTTTAAAATCCGGTATAGTCTAATGGATTGATTTGGGATCCGGTCGATCCGGGGCTGGAACCAGAACGGCTTGAAAAAAAACAGGGGAAGAAAAAACTCGGTGTGAACCGGCTACCCGGCAAGACCCAATCAAAAACCCGGTTGCAACCCGTTGACCTTTTTTTTACTAAAACAACGTCGTTTTGAATTTTTTTTAAATTAACCTGGACGATCTGGTGATCTGGTCAAAATCCAGTGACCCGGTCAAAACCCGGAACTCGAGCCTTGGACCGGACCGGGTCTAAAAACTATTATCAAAATACATAAAAACCTTAGAAAACACACACACCATTTGAAAATAGACAGTAAAATGTTGTTATGTCAATTTGGCGTTGTAATTAAAAATAATTGACTACAAACTACTATATTAAAATAGACCCAATTAAAAATTAAATTTTTATGTTAAGAAATTAAGATTTTTATCAATCTAAATTTTATCCGTGTCGACCGACGCTCATCTTGTGCAACAAGCATATCTCCATGTCGATGCTTGTTTCCGACGGTGTTAAAAACAAATAAAATAGTGGAAGTAGCGTAGGAGCAGAGTGATTAGTGAAAGACAAATTGGAAAAAGACGAGAAAAGTGAAGTTGACAGGGTTTTCGTAAGTTTAATCATTTAATTAATGGAATGTAAAGAGATGGAGAGGGCATCGACACTTGTCTTTAAGTACATTCTCCCATCTCCTCCACCAGTCCCACTACTCCACTTTTGTCCAGGGAAACCAAGTGGGTTTTTAGAGAGAGAAAAACGAGTGACAGATGCAATTTCTTCAATGGGGAAAGGAGATTCTTCTTATAATCAGGAGCAGCAGCAGAGGCATGATGATGATGATGATGATGAGAGGAGAACCAGAAGATTGTTCCTTTGTGAGAGATGTTCGATGGGACTTTCAAGAATCAGTTTTAAATGTGTTTTCATTTTGATGTTGAGTTTGTGCCTTTTGGTCTCTGCTCTCTTTTGGATCTTTCCTTTACATTCTTCTCTACATTCAGTTAGCGGGTTCGATGCTAAAGATGAAGTTAAACTCAGTGGTAATTATATATTTCTTTTTTTTTTGTTTGTTCATTAGGGTTTCTTTTGTAATGATTTGGGCAAGTGGGTTTTCGTTATTTTCCTTTCTTGTCATGTAATGGAGGTTTTCAGTTGATGGGTGTGTTTCTTCTCTTACATTCTGGCTCTAGTTGTGAAGTTTACCTTGTTAGAAGCTAGTTTGGTAGATGGATATTTCACTTGCTTTTAAGTTATCTGTTTTTTTATTTATTTATGTTTTTAAGCATATATATAGATGTGGTTATGTTTTTTAGCATTGTGCTTGTGTGTTTGTGATGTGTTTTTGTGTTTGAAACCTTCCTCTTCTTAAAGAGGTTGTTCACTTGTTTAATTAAATTCAATTTATATGCAATTTGAACGGCTCTGTTCTTATCTTGCATCATTTATAAGTGGGTGCTAGGATAAGTTTTTGGATTTTTCTCGTATACCAATTTTACAGTGTTCAGCAATTTGTTGCGTCCAACATATTGTGAGATACAAGACATGGATCATGCTATTATGATAAAAGGGAACTTTCACTTCTTATATCTATGAATTTGCTATCTGCTTGCAGATTTAGTATCAGGATCTTGTTGCAATGTTTCATTCTTCTGCAAGTGGCTGATGAATCTAGCTTGCTGAAGGCTTTTGCAACTACTGCCTAAGACATATACACATGTGCTACCGTTTTGTTTTTCTGTAGCATATGTTGTATGTGTTATTGCATTTTTCTATTGGGATATCCCTTGTATTGTACCTTTATAGTGGCTGTGGTTTGAGAAAAAAAATAAAAATCAGAGCTTTTGATTCAGATGGTGGAGATTCACTTATCTTATGTGCATTGCTGGCTTTTTTTTAAAATAAATTTTGGATCATTTGCCACCTAAGCTCAAGATAGATGTTGACTGATATTGTGAGATCTAATGGTTTTCATTGGAGTTAACAACTTATATATATATATTTCACTTGAATGTAAAAGATCTGATTCTATATCAAGCTTGGAAACGTTTTTATTGTTTTACATTTCTGATTGCTCTCCCTTCGCATGGCTCATGTTTCACCAGATTCTGTATTGAGAGATTGAAAACAAGCCTGCAGTTTAGTCTTCAATGAAAATGGTGATTGCAATATGTTTTAAGATGTTATACTGGCCGACCTAATAATTATATCTTGTCCATTGCTTTATATTGCCTTAAAGTTTGCTAAATTTGATTCAATTTTTGGCTTTGCTGCGATTTACCTTGTTTTCTACTTTCTATTCTAGAACAGATTCTTCTGAACAATGTATTTAAAAAATTAGAGAAAAGAAAGATACTTTGAAATGAACCAAGGCCATAAATTTCCGGTTTATTTTCTTGTTGAAATGCAAAGATTTTGTGTTTGCTTATTGCTGTATTTCTGTTAAACTTGCATCTAAATGAATTTATTTTTATCAAGAAACTTAGACTGTTTTGGCCATGCTGTTTATGTCATTTAATTCTTATTTACAGCTACAGTACAAGCATACTTCAGACTTCTAAAGCCAGTGGTGCAGCTTGTTACACACATTGCAAGATTAGAATATGATATCAATGAAGAAATAGGCATCCCAAACGCAAAGGTTGTACTTCAATCTTCTGCTGTTCTGTCATATTTGCATCCTAAGTAATGTCACCTTGAAAATTGATGCTAAAACTAATTTGTTGTCAACAGGTGGCTATTCTATCCATGCACCGATTAGCTTCTAATTGGACTGATGTGGTGTTTGGTTTTATTCCTGATCCAGTAAATGTCCCAATAAACATGGTGTCCTTAAGTGTGCTGAGGTCGTCACTGATTGATCTGTTCCTTGAGCAATCCAATTTGACTGTGACTACATTGATTTTTGGGCAACCATCTACATTTGAAACTTTTAGGTTTCCTGGGGGAATCACTATAGTACCGATGCAATATGCTTCAATCTGGCAGATGCCCCAGATTCTCTTTAATTTTACTCTTAACAATTCCATATCTGAAGTTCTGGAAAATTTCGGAGACTTAAAAGATCAGTTGGAATTTGGGTTGCACCTAAGGCAATTTGAGGTATAACATTTTCAAAAAACTTATTGGTATATCTCACTTTTTGGTGTCGGGTGCTGTGTTTATTTTAATCCATGCCATGGTTCTAGCTTTGATTCTTATAGTGTCCAATGTTACAATTTGCTAGATACAGCAATTTCTCAATTCAATAATATGGAAAACTGAAGCTAAATCATTTGATTGGGGAAGTAGAGCCCTTCAAAAGTATGGAAAATTTTGGAAATAGAAACTTTGCATAACTATAAAGTAGCCATGTATTGTTGGGTGGCTCTAATTAGGTCCTATAATTCTTCAAAGAGTACAAGGTTCAAATACGTTCCAGTTATTGAGTGGTTTTGTGATGTACTGTCACAGAATTGAATTGAATTTGCAGCCTTAATGTATACTGTGTAAGTGCTAGCAGACACTGAGGAGCTAACAATGTCCTTAAGAAAGTTGAAAATTATGCCTGCTGTTTGACTCCCACTCTTTTGTTTCTTGTTGTTCAGACTGTGTATGTGAAAATAACAAATGAGGATGGTTCCACAATAACTCCCCCAGTCACAGTTCAGGTTTCAGTCATGTCGGATCTGGGGACCCTTCAGCTACAGAGGTTGAAGCAGTTGGCTCAAATAATCACAGCTTCTCCTGTAAAAAATCTTGGCCTCAACAACTCGGTCTTCGGCAAAGTTAAGAGTGTTGTTTTGTCATCATATTTAAAGGATACACTTCATGGAACTCCTCCTACTCCTTCACCAGCAATTTCTCCATCTCTCCCTCCAGCAATTGCTCCATTCGCTCCTGTAAATTCCCCTGCACCTTCTGTGATACCTCCTCTCCCTCCTCAGCCCTGTCCACAACATGGTTCTGCAACTCCGCCAAGCAACTCTCCATCTGGTTCTAACCAAACTCCTCATTTACATCCAGAGCCCCCAGATGTGTCTCCTTTACCTGGAGTATACTATGGTTCTGGTCCAGGGAAAGGTCCATTATTGTCACTTGCACCATCCACATTGGCTCCAACGCCATCATGTAAGTCATCACTGTCAAGTTATAAGACTTTTCCTGTTTCTGCTTATCATGATATAGTTAACAAGCAGGTAATTTGCATATTTGTACTTTGGTTATGCCATTTCTTTATCACCCAATTTTTTTTTTTTTTATGGTTTGGAAATAAAATCTTACCAGTGAAAATAGTTTGTACCTTACAAGTTGATACCTTCTGCATTTTAGGCTTGAGATTCACATCATCAAATAGTTTATTATAATATGAAATTCCCTATGATCAAGTGTTCATCAGCTATCTAGCTGCTGATCCCATTCTTTTCATTGGAACAAACTTGTCCTCTATGCTCGTTAATGCTTGTTTGTTGTTCTTATTATTATGATGGATGCTGGCGTGCCTAACATATCATGAAAGACCGTTCCTGTTTTATTTTTTATGTGGGACAATGCAAGCTTGCTCAGGATCATTTGACAATTTCTAGGTAACATGATACTGATAACGCAAAGGATTAAAAAGGTGCCTCCCCTAAAACAAATCCTTGTTAATATATATCGAGCCTGGAGGGACCTTACGATGTTTGTGTTTTGTGGAAAATGTTTTCCTCCCTTTCCAGTGCAAAACAAGCACTTGAAAATTAGTCAATCGGACAGCATTTTCCAATCAACCTTTTAATAGTAGTTATTTGGAGGAAAATATTTTAATCTCATGAAGAAAGGGAAAATATTTTTATGTGATTTAGGGCACTGCTGATAATTTCGACGTGTTTATATACTTTTGCACAATTCTTCGTATTATTCTAAGCAAGGTGCATGGTTTTTGCAGCTCTAGCAGTAGATCCTTTCTACAGGAAGATCTGGCTATTGGGCTTCTCCGGGCTCTTCATTTTTAATCTTCTTTGTTGGCCTCACTAACATTACACTTCTCATCATGCAACTCAAGACAATTTCCAAGGCTCAGTTGGTGTCTATCGATTCCCAATTTTTTCTCTGGCGAGGATGGTAGAAATTCCAGTGGAAAGTTTACAAGTTTTCTTTCTCTTCAGGCAATAGACAAAAATGCAAATGAGCTAAAAAGATGGAATGCAGGTCAAAGCCATAAAGGTGGCAGGCCTCTCATCCCCACTTCTAGGATTTGTGTTATCCCAAGAAATATGGGAAGTTAAAGCCATTCCCAAAGGGGAAGATCCTCATACTGTGAACAATCAACAGAGAGTAAGCAACATTGGTACAGACATGAACAAGAAAGATTCCCTGCATATACAATTTCCTTTTTGACTGCTAAGTTGTGCAGAAGCAAAAGATGCAATGTAGAAGCTAGTGTCATAGAATATATCCATAGTTAAATTCAGTTTACGTTATCAGTGATGTAAATCAGTCCTGATATATATATATATATATATATATATATATATATATATATATAATGTCAAGGTAAAGAAGAGGAGCTCAAACAAGGAGGAGATTCCCCTTGGGTTAAAACTGTGATCAACATTGCAAACATACGCACAATAATTGCAACACTAGCCTTTCTTATTCATTTGTGTTTGCCATTGCAAAATTATGATATCTTTTGATTAATCAAGACTATGGTCAAGTTGAAACGTAATTTCAATCGCATCGCATCACACCATATCGGATATCGTCTTTGTAATGGATCTTAACTAGCTTGTTTTTCGAGGAAGGTATTGTTTTTTCTTTTCCTTCCATTAAAAACTATTTGAGAATATAAAAATATTTTTTATTTAGAAATATATTAAAATAATAAATTTTTATTTTTTTAAAATTATTTTTATTATCAATGTATTAAAATAATATGAAAACATTAATTTGAATAAAAAATAAAATTTTTAATTTTTTTTTAAAAATATTTTTAAAATATAAAAATTAACATGTTTAAAACATGGAAGATAGTGATTATCATTGTTTAGAATTATAACTTATAAGGATGAAAAACATCTGAATTCAATTAAATAGAAAAGTTTGTCAATTAACTCTCCATCTAAACTCTTTTAAAAATAAACCTTAAATTTGCTAAAAA
>Ga0325403_1003574_pt1 | contig 14229 bp, 7 predicted proteins | sample PopdelMetagenome_19_FD_205665 | JGI IMG/M metagenome (GOLD analysis project Ga0325403, IMG submission 205665) | Populus deltoides microbial communities from Bellville, Georgia, United States - Xylem-PdKOR-R4 | ecosystem: Host-associated > Plants > Phyllosphere > Stem > Wood/Secondary xylem...
GAAGAGAGCGTTTGGAGGAGGAGGAGGAGCTGCGTCTGGTTTCAACCATATTATTGCTGTCGTTTTGCTTTCTGCTGCTTGGTCGTTTTGATTCAAAAGAGGTTTGGTTGTTCGCTTTGATTGAGAGAATCGACGGAGAGAGAGTTTAAAAGATTTAGGCTGTTATTGTTTTTTTGGAAAGTGTTTTTTTAAATTTTTTTTCTGTTTGTTTTTCGTAATGAAAAATATTTTTTAATTAAAAAAATTTAGTTTAATTTTCAAGAAAGTATTTCCTGAAAAATTTGGACGGAAAATACTTTTCGAAAATTATAAAAAATTTAGAAATGTTATTATTTGCTGATTATATCAAATTTGATCTTTAAATTTTTTATTGCTATATATAATTTGTTTTGAATATTTATTTTTCAATTTCATCTTTTAAAATTTAATTTTTATATTAATTTTGTTCTTTATTTTTATAATTGGTATTTACTTTTTCCTAATCATAGTTTTATTGAAATTTTTTATCTATCAAATTTGGTCCTCATTCTTTTAATTGTTATTATTTTATTTGAAATAATTTATGAAATATTAATTATTATTATTATTTTAATTTCTTCATATTTCATTTTTTTTAAAATTTTTTAGATTTGATCTCTATTATTTTGATTATTATTTATTTTATTTGAGATAATTTATGAAATTATATTTTTTTTCATAATTTATGAAATTATATTTTTTTCAATGTTATTCTCATTTAACTTTTTAATTTGTAAGATTTGTTCCTCATTATTTTAATAAACTTGAGAAAAATAAAATATTAATAAGTTATTTTCCAGCTTATTTTTCATGACATAACCAAACACTGAAAAGTGTTTTCCAACTTATTTTTCATTACACTACCAAACATCGGAAAATACTTTCCTGAAATTCACTTTCCTCGAAATTCACTTTCCAAAAAAAAACTACTTTCCAGTAAACAAACGGGGCCTTATTTTTCATTACACTACCAAATATCGGAAAATACTTTTCCGGAATTCACTTTTCTCAAAATTTATTTTCCAAAAGAAAACTACTTTCCAATAAACAAACAGGAAAAGAGATAATTTATGAAAACTTTTGATTTTTATATTTCAAAATTTTGGTGACTATTAAATAAGAAAATTATTTTATATTCGGTTGAAAAATAAAGAGGTTAAAAAGACGAAGGAAAAGAACAGTTTTTTGGTGAAATTATGATACAAGGTTTAATTGAAGTTGTTTTTTGAAATATTTTTTATTTTAAATAGTATTAAAATAATATTTTTTAAAAAAAAATATTTTTAATATTAGTATATTAAAATTATTAAAAAATACTAAAAAATATTAATTTGAAGTAAAAAAATAAAAAAAAATAAATTTAACTATATTATTTTTAAAAGTAAAAATTGTCAACTTTATATCTAGGGTTTTTTTATTGTATTTTCTAATTAGATTTTTAATGATTAAGAAGTTTTATTGGGGTGATTTGGTCTTTTACATGCTATTTAGAACAAAATTACATATTGAATTGAATTCAATTTTAATTTTATAAATGATTTGAATTCAATTGATAATTTATTACAATTCTTGTATTTGAAATAAAATACTAAATCATATAATTTAATTTAATTATACTGCCATGGGAGGTTTTATTGTTTCTGGACTCTCAGAAGCACCCGGAAAAATCCCCCCAGCTCCATTACCTGGAACAACTTTCATCCAAGCACAAAACGTAGGTTCTGTTAGTTCATCATCAGAAAATTCCCAGGAAATTAGATTATGAGATAAATCTTACTCATGATATAATTCTGCGACGTATCAATTCAGACAGAGCCAAATCTTCGTTTGGGGAGGTAGAACCATGAGCACGGGCATGTGAAAAAAAATAGTGGAGGGCTTCTGTAAATAATAGGGTTTCTGCTGTTAAGGGTATTTTTGGAATATTGGTTTTTATAGCAATTCTAAAGAGAATTATTGTAGCAAATAAGAGGGTGGGTAATTTTTTAGAAATTAAATTCTATCTGAAATTCAAATCAATACCCTTCCAAACTTTTGAATAAAAAAATTGATGTAAACCTTAGAATTGAATTCAATTCTTAGGATTCCAAACAACTCGCTAACAATAATTACTATTATTTAAAAAAAACTGTCGACACGTGTGATGTACATGCCAATAAATTGGAGACATGTGTGGCACCGTACCATGATCAAACACTACATTTCAGGACAACATTTAAAGTACATTGCCAACCTGTTTTTGTCGTTGCCGCATGTATAGACAATGGAGCTGTGGTAGGGTTCAAGTGAATTTTTTTTTTCTCCTCCTTTTTTTCTCTATTTTCTTCTTGTCAAAATATAAAGGTATCCTTTTATTTTTTTTATATCTAATTGGGTCATTATTCTTTTGATTTTTATTTTATATATATATATATATATATATTCTTGTCTTCAATTTCACCTCTCATCATTTGTTTTCATTTAATCTTGATTTCAAATTTCATCTTTAATTTTTTTATTAATGTTTTTTTTCTTTTCCTAATTGAATTTTGTTTTCAATCTCAATTTTTAACATTTAATTTCATATTATTTTTATATCAAATCTAGTCCCCATTCTTTTTATTAATATTTTTTTATTTTGGATTTTTTATTGCATTTTTTTATTTTATCCTTCAATATTTTATTAATTTAAAATTTTATTGGGTTATTTTTTTTAGAGTTTACCTTTAATGGGGTTAGACTCAGGCTTATGACAAAGGTCATGAGTTTCAAAAGTTGACATGGGTTGATTTTGGTGTCTTTTAGATCCTTTTTTTAATTTGTTTTTTTTTCAATTTCTTCCTTCAACTTTTTATTTATTTGAAATTAATCTTCATGCTTTTTTTTTCTGTAAAGTTATTTCAATCTTGTGCACAAGGTTGCGAGGTTAGTGAGTTGACTTAGATCTTTTTTCTTCTTTTTTTAATTAATATTTGTTTTTATTTTTTCCCTTCAATATTGAGTTGTTTAATAATTAAGTTTCATGGTATTATTCAAATTGCTTTTGACGAGCTTCGTAGTTTTTTTCTACGTTAATTTTTTTTCCAGTTTATTTATTGTCATTACATTTTTTATCTATATTATTTAAATTATATGAGCTTATTAAACCCAGTCTAGTCAATAACCTAAGTCTTGGATTTGTTTTCTGTTTTTTAGAAACGCTTGTATTGTCTTGGCATCTTTTTTTTTTTTTTTTGCTTTGAAAAACATCATTTTCTTACATAAAAAAAATCAAGTCATCCCATGACATAATATGGGCCCTATATAGTATTTTCATATTTGTTAATAACTTGATTTCTCAATTGATGGACCATGATTAAGACGTCAAGTTGTTATAAATTTAATTAGTTGCTTTATTTCCTTTGCTATGCTATAGGGTGGAATTGTTTTTAGAAAACATCTAACCTTACTTTTTTTTTATTAAGAGGCAGACACCTCTTGTTTTTCTTGAAAGAAATTTAATGTTGGTGTCGTGTCTTCTGTTGAGGAAACGATATATCGTTTGCTTGTCTAGTTTCTAGCATCCTAAGTGGTTGTAAACTTGGCAGAAACTCTTATTTAATTTTTTGGACCAAATGGCCCATTTTTCAATCAATTTCTGATTTGAAAACACATGAAAAACAATATACACAACTCGATAAAACCCATTTGTGCCCTTAAGGTTTCAAAAAATTGATCAAAATATGAAAATCAATCTAAGTCCCTAAATTTTCTCAAACTCTAATCTTTTCAACCAACACCATCCAACTTACCAAACTTGATCACTTTTATAGCTGAAATCGCGACAAATTACTACTTTCTCTCTCTACCATCTACTTTTTATGTGTCTCTCTCTTCTCTCTTCGAAGGACCCAAAAACAAATAAAATAAACTTGTGAATCAAAATAAATGTCGGCAAAAATTCTAGATCAGACTTATTATTCTTTGTGTTTTACGGTTTAATCCTTTTTGTTTTGATTTAGAACTTCTTCCATAATTTCAATATTAATTCCATCTAATTAGGCAACTAAAGGATGTAATTGAAAGAAAGAAAAATTTAAAATGAGAAGAAAACAAAAGACAGGTCATTCATTATTCATATAAACAATAAAGCACCATAAAGAATTCAAGATCTTTTAGAGTTGTTAGTAATTTTTTATTATATTGCTCTTTTAGACTAATTGAATTTCTCAGACTTACCCTTTACAAGTGAATTTAACTCATCCAAATCCAATAGAACTATGCAGTACTCATTTCAAGCCACACCAAATGACCAAATTTTGTATCCATTTTCCCATCCAAATGACTTTGTACTTTTGCTAACAAGTACAAAACTAGGTATTTCACCCTGTTATAATTCAACAAGGAAATGAAAATACAACATAAGCCCACCTAGTGACAAAATAAGATAAAAGTATAAGATGACCTTGCAACTCCAAGATTCTATTGCTTTCCAAAAAAAAATCATAAAATTTCAATAGTAACATCCAATTGTTCTCTGATCAAAACCTAATCTAGCTTAATCCCAATCAAACCTATGTATGAAGATCAAATGATGTTTTGTTAGATTTAGACTATTCATACCCTGTTAATATGTCAAATTGAATAATGACATAGTTGTAAATGACATTAAATTGAACAAAATGTAAACTTAATTTTGGGCCAACTTTGAATGATTTAAGTTTATTGAGATTAAAAATAGAGGGCATGGCTACTATAGCGGTCACCAATGGAGGTTAGAGGAAAAAATGAACATTGTGAGGTTGGCGACTAGGATTGGTAATGTGTGGTGGTATTTACCATGTTTGTTTTTGCAATCAAACTTGTAATGGAATATTGTTTGAAATTGATGCATGTATGTGAGATCTTAAAGAACATTTGATGTTGTGGAAAAAAAGATTTGTTAACAGATTTGTTTGTGTAATTTTTATTCCCCATCTTACAATTATTCTTAAGTATATTTCCTTATAAGATGTAATTACTTGAATCAAAAGGATTACCAAGTGAAGGGAAAGAAAAAATAACTAGTGTGGTTTAGCCACTATGATGTCCATATTTCTTTATGAAGGGAAAATAAAGATGGGAGAGAAAGTTTCAATGGTTGAGTTTTTTATTTTTAACTTTAAGATAATTTTATAATTTTAACACTGCAATGACTTTTTAATCATTAAATATAATATAATGGCGATATTGTAAATAATTCAAGTTTTTTGTTGGCTTTTTTAACGTGTTAGAGTGAGATTATAAAATGTTATGAATTTATAAATTCTATGATGTAAACTGTAATTTTAAAAAAATAAGGAAAAGTGAAAATACAACTAAACTACAAGATGTAAAACAACACTTGATATGAGACCCCAAAGTTGTTGATTCAAGAGCATTCACGAATTAGTTCCCACTAGTCATGTGCACACACTCTACTACAACTTAGACCAAAAGATTTTTCAATTAATAAAATGCAGGTATTTGCAACATGTTTTCCATCATCATAACAAAATTAATTGTAAACTGAAAAGATGATGCATGTATTTAATAAAATAAATCTAGAATTACATAGCTAAAAATATTAAAATAGATTTTAATAGTAACCAAAGATCGAGTCAGTAAATTAAAAAAAAATAATGCACAATAAGATATTTGATCGCGTCACATGAGGATCTATTCATTTTTTTTAATTATATATCAATAAAATTATTTCTGGTAAGGAAAGTAATAATTTCAACTCCATTCAAAAAATAATTTTCTAGTATAATTCTTTATTTTCTTATTAATATATATTTTCAATGTGAATTTCTTTTCTTGCATTCTTAATATAATAAAAATCAAAAGCAAGTAGAATCAATAATAAAAATCTAGATGATTTTGAATAAGGATTAAAAAAAAGTTTTACTTTAATCAAAACGTTGTTATCTTATTAATACACTTCTTTTTTTTTTGTATTTTTTTCACTAGAATAATTGTTTTTAAAACAATAGCTTATCATAATTATAAATGAAAGTTTTAATAAAAAAAATATAGTTTAATATTTTTTTATGTGAATGTATTAGAAAAAAAAAAGAATGACATGTTACTTTGGTGTGGTGTTGTAATGGGAAATTTTTTGAAGTCTATTCTTTTATTAATTATGTGATTATAAAAGAAATATTTGTAGAAAAATAACAATTAAAATCAAACAAGAAAAGTGTATTTTTTTTCCAGACCTTTTTTAATGATTCGTGTAATGTTTCTTTTTTAACCAATTTTTTTTTTATAAAAAAACATAGTTCATTGAAAAAAGTAAAAAGAAATTCAGTGAAAAATATTTACAAAAACTATAATGAGTTAAACTTTATTTTCATAGAATATTCATGACTACAAACCTGAAAAAAAAAAAGTTGTATATGTTTGTTTAAAATTATCAATGAAATGATTGCTAACATCATAAAGAAATGACAAAAATATCATTCAAAAATAAATGTTGAGTTGATTGATATTTAATGAAATAATATCTCAAATATAATTTTATTTATTATAAATTATTTATTAGACTTTCTTAAAAAATAATAATTATGAAGGGTTATACAAAATTTAAAGAATAAATGGGTTTACATAGTGAAGTAAGATGAAACCCTTCATGTCCATGATGCAAAGCTAAACTTGTTATTAATAGATTTGATCATATAAAATCTATTGATTTTGATGAGATTTTCTTTTTAGCTATGAAAATGTGTTTCATTTATGCAGTTCCTAGCTTGACAACTAGCCTGGAATTAAAAATTGAATATATGGATGAGAAAACTATCCTCCTATATAGTAATTTAGAGAAAGAGATTTATATGGAGCATTTAGAGGTTTTTAGGGTGAAAGGAAAAACAGATTATGTTTGTTTACCAAAGAAAAGTCTATATGATTTGAAGTAGGCGCCTAAACAATGCTATAAGAAACTTGAGTAAGTTATTGCAAAGTAAGGTTAAGAGAAAACCACTTCTGATTATTGTGTATTTGTGCAAAATATCTATGGTGATGACTTTATTATCTTGTTACTCTATATCGATGATATGTTGACTATTTATAAGAATCCTTTAGTAATTAATAATATAAAATGACAGTTAAATCAATCCTTCGCTAAGAAAGACTTGGCTCTAACAAAACAAATTATTGGTATTAGAATTTATGAATATAAAAAAGAGAAGAAGTTACATATGTTACAAGAGCTTTTTATTAAAAAAGTATTTCATAGATTTAATATAAATAAAGCTAAAACAACTAGCTCTCATCTTGCTACTTATATAAAATTAAACACCAAGAAAAACCCTTCAACAAATATAAAGAAGAAATTGTGACTTTTGTGGAAGTTTACGATACAAACCTAGAAATCTCACTAGTAAAGGTTCTAAAAGTTAGAGAAAGAACTCCGATACTTTCCCTTGACACCAAGACTTCAGAGGCTATTCATGTCTCCATATCATGCTAAAGATATGACATGCCATCATTTTCATAGATCAGATGATGGAGTTATGGTGCATCCATCTGATGGGGAGGCATGGAAAAAGTTTAATCAAGACCATCAAGACTTTGCATTAGATCCATGAAATATTCGGTTAGGATTATGCACTGATGGTTTTAGTTCATTTGACATGTCTTCAAATGTCTACTCTTATTGGCCAGTAATTGTGACTGTTTATAATTTACCTTCTTGGAAGTGAATGACCTGACATTCATGTTTTTGTTAATGATTATTCCTAGGCCGAAGAATCCGGGGAAAAAGCTTGATGTTTTCCTACGACCATTAATTGATGAGTTGAAAAAGTTACGGCTTGATGGTGTTCATACCTATGATATATATAGGAAGGAAATTTTTCAATTAAGGGCAGCTTTGATTTGGATCATTAGTGATTTTCCAGCTTATGGTATGTTATCGGGTTGGAGTACTCATGGTAAGTTGTCTTGTCCTTATTGTATGGAGCATAATAAAGCCTTTAGATTAAAGCATGGGGGAAAAATAACATTTTTTAACTGTCATCGACGATTCCTACCTATGAATCACCTATATAGATAGCAATCAAACAAGTTTTTGAAAGGAGTAACAGAATGACTCCCTCCTTTACCTCATCGATCTAGTTCAGAAATGTTATTTGAAGTGTCTAATTTTAGAGAGGGACATATTAGAAGTTCATCTCATAATGACAAAATTCCAGGCTTTGGTGTTAAACACAATTGGGTGAAGAAAAACATTTTCTAGGAGCTTCCATATTGGCATACAAATTTGATTCATCATAATCTTGATGTCATACACATTGAAAAAAAATTCTTTGACAATATTTTTTATATGGTAATGGATTGTCCTGATAGAAGCAAGGATAATATAAAGGCTAGGTTGGATATTCAGTTGTATTGTAAAAAGCCAAACTTACATTTGCAACATGATGCAAGTGGTCGGGTTTACAAATCTAAAGGCACTTATTATCTCTTCAAGAAACAACAAGAAGTGTTGTCATAGATGAAAGAATTGTCCTTTCCTGATGGTTATGCTTCAAACATTTCATGGTGTGTATAAGAGACACAATGTAAGGTTTCAAGCATGAAAAGTCATGATTATCATTTTTTATGCAAAGACTTCTTCCAATTACTTTTCGACCTTACTTGCCTAAGCCACTATAGGAGTCATTAACTAAATTATCAGTATTTTTTCGGGACATTAGTGCTACAAGTTTAAATGTCCAACACATAGAGTTGTTGCAGATGAATATCATTGAAATTATTTGCAAACTTGAAAGGATTTTTCCTCCATCCTTCTTTGACTTTATAGAACACTTGACAATACATTTACCTTATGAGGCAAAAGTCGGAGGACCCGTTCAATATCGATGGATGTATCCATTTGAACGATATGTTTTAATGTCATATTATTTTTTATTCTTTTTCATTTTTTTCTCAAACTAATTGATATCAATGATATAGGTATATGTTTTATTTGAAGAAAAAAGTGACCAGCTAAAGTTGAGGGCTCTATATAAGAAGCATATTTGATTGATTAAATTACCAATTTTGCATTTTATTATTTTGATGATGACGTGCAAACAATATGGAATCAAGTTCCAAGGAATGATGATGGTGGCCTTAAAACTCTTGATGGACAACTTTCAATTTTTTCTTACCCGGGGAAAACATTGTCCAGAAGATCGTATAGAAGACAATTGTCACATGCTGAAATGAAAATTGCACATAACTATATTTGTTTCAACTGTGAAGAATTGAAGTCCTATTTAGATTAAGTATAAAATATTTTTTATACTTTATTCTTAATAATTTAATTTTAAAAATAAATTGTTTATAATTTAGGCAATGTCATCAAGAGCTAAAGTCACAACAATCACATGTGAGCGATGCTAAAATAGAAAAATTATGCGAGGAGATCTTTTCAATTTGGTTAAAAAATAATGTAAGTAGTTTTATATAAAGATTTTTTTAATGCAATTTTATTCTTTTAAGAAATTATTTTATTTTTGAAAAAAATATTTATTATGGTGTTAAATGTTATAGTAGGTTGAATATCAATCAAATGGAACTAGGAATCAAATCTTTGCACTTGCTATAGGCCCTTCAAATTTAGTTAAATATTATAATGGGTATTATGTGAATGGTTTCAAATTTCACACTCAAAGTTGTGGTCAATTTAAAAAGACAATGAATAGCGGGGTTTGTGTGAAAGGAAGTTGCTATGATGACAATGAATGTGACTATTATGGAATGCTTGAAGAAGTTGTTCGGCTAAAATATTTGGGGAGTAAGTGCAAAGTATTCATGTTTAAATGCCATTGGTATGATACAAGAAGAGGAATTAGAATGCATCGTTCAAATGGTTTGATTGAAATCAAGCATACTTCTCGATTATATGGAAATGAAGATTTTGTGCTAGCACAACAATGTCAACAAGTCTACTATACATGTCCACCTGATAATAAATCTTCTGAAGTAATTAAGACAACTGCTAGAAGTCGCTATAACATTGACATATGTGAATTTATTGAAGATGATAACAATATGAGATCATTTGATGTCGCTCAGTCAGATGAGATTTCTCAACCATGTCGTGTCCTTCCTACTCAAACACTTGATGATCCAAATATAGTTGTGGAAGCATCATATTATACAGAAATCAACCATTGTGAATTGCTTCAGTTATAGGCAAATTCGGTAGAAGTTGAAAGGGCTTCAGATGAAAATTTTGATGATGATGATAATGGTGATTACAATGATGATGATGTCGTTATGAGTGATGATAATGATAAGCAACATGATGATGATATATTGTAAAATTTATTTTTTATTTATTGTATTTGGAGTTATTTTTAAGTGATGTAGGTTATGTTTGTATTAATGGTATTAATTAAAAAAATTATTTTGTTCATTTTTATTTTCTTATTGTATTAATTAGTTCATATTCAATAATTAAAAATAATTCAGTTATATTTATTCTATAATGTTTTTTATTGATGTTAATTTTTTATTCTATTTTAGATATCTAGCATGCCTCGACGTGGTTCTATATTAGGTTCCAGGGGTAATAAGACAACTTCATCTAGATCAAATGGCCCTTCATCTGGGCCGAATAGCCAAGCATCCATTTCTCATCAACCTATTCATCATGAGTTGCATGATTGCTATAATCCTACTTGGAATGCACATCATACTCGATAAGATTATGGGCGGAGGGATGATTATCAATCGTACGAGGGTTTTCGCTTTCAAGATTTACTTCAAACTCAAGAAGGTTTCCCTTAAGATCACCCATATACTTTTGAAGGATATAATGTTGATGGAGGTTATTATAATTGGAGGGGCAAGGATGTCAGGAGAGATGAGAGAGTTGAGGAAGATAAAGAAGAACAATATGAGAGAGTAGATAGTGATAATGATGAAGATGAGGGAGATGATGTTAATGCAAGAGGATTAGGTGATGAGGGAGATGATTGTAACGTTAGAGATTCAGAGAATCGAGATAACATCTCATCAATCCATGGTTCAACATCTTTTCCATTGCATCATGAGCAACGAGTTCAAAATAAGGGTTTTGACACACATAAGGATCCAATTACAAAAAAAAAAAAGAGCTTCATTTATATGGAACAACAGAGTAAGTTGAAATTTATAAGGTTATTATGTTTTATAATTATTTTTTAAGCTTTATTAATTTAATGAATCTTTATCATTTTTTTAAACTTCAATAACTTATCGTGTAGGCGTGAGATCAGACTTATTTTGAGGTCAAATTTTAAAGGACCATGGCACAATTGAAAAACAATTGGTTTAACTTATAGAAATGAACTCTTTAAAGAGTTTAAGGTATAAGATTATATATTTTTATTTTACACATAATTATGTTGACTTATTCATTAATATTATGAGACTTGAATATATTAATAAATATACGCATTGAGAGATTGTTTGATGGATGGGATGTGATCCAAGATGATTGGATCAAGATGAGAGTTGTAATTACATATAATAGAAGTGTTGTCGATAATTTGGTACCAATAAAAATAGAGGAGACTCTGCTAAAAAGTTTTTTAAGAAATTCCATAATCTTAGACATATTATTCAATACTTGACATTAGTAAAGAAATATTTGAGATTTCATGATATTATATTTGAGGATGTTACATCTTTTTTTTTATGCACGCCATATCTTAGATGCAAGGAGTATTATTATAGTAAAAAATAGTTTTTTATGGAAGTGAAGACCAAAATGAAGTACGAACCTCTTAGATATAATTAATGTAAATAATAGTTTTTTATTGATTGAAAACATAAATTAATATATAATTATTTTTGCATCTCTAACGACTTCAATTAGGTTAAAACATGTCATGTTACTATAATATAAGACAAATTAATTCTATTTTAGGAATATATTAAGAAATGGTAAGGTATATACCCAAAAAAATATTATAATAATTAAAATATAAGACATTAAATTCCATTTTATGATGTAATTAAGAAGTTTTTATTTTATCAATATTTTTTGTTCATCTTTTTTACTACTGATTGTGTGATTGTAATTATATAGGCTAGTTAACAACTATGTTGAGCTTTGTTTTTTTTTTTTTATAGAAAAAATATATATTTTTTGAGGATGATGAACCAATTGTTTGTAAGATTTAGGGAGATAAGACTAGAATTTCTTTGAACTAGCAGTTGACACGAGCTCGTAAAAGAGCCATGTCTGACAGAAATACCACAAACATTTTGGGTTGTTTTAATAAAGGTCCAGTTTGGATACATAATGACGATTGAAATCAAATGATTAAAGAAATTTGGTCTACCCCATAATTTCAAAGGAGATCAAAATCTGCAAGAAATAATTGGCTAACTGAAACAGATGGTAAATTAAGCACTCATTCTGGAGGTACGGTGTCATTTGCATCATATCGAGCTAGCATGGTGAGGATTGTTTATATTTGTTATAATGGACTTCAAATTTTTATATTTTTATATTTATATTTTCTAATATTTTTTGTTTGTTGATAGCAAGAAAAGACAGGTGGAAAAGAACCTCTATAGGATGATGTGTTTTCAATGTTGTATCAGAGTGCTAAACAGCCTGAAACATTCATAGATAACAAGTCTAAAAAAATTGTTGTAAGTATTTTTTTAATGTAATTTAATTATTATTTAAAATTTAAATGAATTTATTATTATATTTAATTTTATTGTAAGAGAATTAAAAAAAAAAGATGATTTCAAGATATGGAACTGATCGGGAAAATCATCCTTCATTTGATGGAGCAGCTTGGTGTGTGGCTATAGGAGGAGTTACAAAGGGTAGAATATATGGTGCACCTGGTATGCTGAAATCCATGGTTAGTACGAGTGCTTCATCACAATCCTATACGATGGAGTCAACACCTCCTAGCTCATCAATTCAGGCATTGAAAGAGCAAATAAAGGAAAGAGATGACCATATTTTATCATTACAACAGGAGATAACCTCAATCAAAAAATTTCTTAGTAATATGGGATACCAAGCTTGGGCATCAAATATGGACCAAGGTATGTTGGCACCTATGGCTTCATTTATGCCGTCACATGTGGCTTCACAAATGACGATACCTATATATCCCCTGTCTAATCCAGTATATCGACCTAGGCCTCGACCACCATATACCGGTCCCACCTTATGATGGTCAGCATTGTTTTGGTTTGTTTACACCACCACCCCAATCACCACCTTTATGATAGAATATATTTATTAAATTATGACTTATCTATTTTGATGTAAGTTTAACGAGATTTAGAAATTTATTATGAAATTTATTTTTATTTGAGTTATTATTTTTTATAAAATAATTTCTAGTATTAATTTATGCTCTTTATATATTTATCTATAATTTTTGAAATATCTACAAATAATTAAAAAAAATTCAATAGATGGGAAAAATAATTTAAAAAATTCGGGCAAATCAGCAACGGATCAGCAACAAAGTTTTCATTGCTGATCTGCAACGGATCAACAATGCAATATCCGTTGCGATCAACAATGGTGATTAGCAATGGAACATCCGATGTTGATTTATATAATCAGCAACCGAATTTCAGCAACGGATAATTTGTTACTAAGCAATCAACAATTGATAATCCGTTACTAAAAAATTAGCATCTATTATTTGCATATAAAATTATCTATTGCTAATTTCGTTGTTGAGTTTTATCAGCAACAAATTTTAAATTATATGGAACGGACTAGTTAGTTGCTAATATGTTTTTTTTTTTAGTAGTGACTCCCACTTCAACGGAAGCATTTCACAATTTAAGTGTGACGGTCACCACTTGAAAAACTACAGTGCTATCAAGAGCTCACCACTCTTACAAGAGTCTTCTCATCTAAAAGCTTGTGCCCATAATTGTTATTAGTATAGGAACTGACCTGGAAAAAGGGCTTAGACCGTTAAATCATTGAGTCAACCTATAAATCATCAGGCCAACCTAGATCAATTATTTTTATTAAAATAGCATTGTTTCATTTTTTTTCTTTTACTTAATCCGAGCAAGTTTGGATTGGATTTAATCAAGTAAACTAATCACTAAACACCTAGTCAGGTCTATCAAGTTTTATAAGTCAATGCTTTTTCTGATTTAATTTAAAATCAAACTTAGGTTAGGCTTAAGTCATAAGTTTTTTTAGGACAATTTATTAGACAAAGTGTGGGTTTAACAACTATATTCGACCTAACC
>Ga0325403_1003575_pt1 | contig 14228 bp, 3 predicted proteins | sample PopdelMetagenome_19_FD_205665 | JGI IMG/M metagenome (GOLD analysis project Ga0325403, IMG submission 205665) | Populus deltoides microbial communities from Bellville, Georgia, United States - Xylem-PdKOR-R4 | ecosystem: Host-associated > Plants > Phyllosphere > Stem > Wood/Secondary xylem...
GTGTGAGAATAAAATTGAAAAAAACCAAGTTAAAAGTGGAACATGAGTAAAGTGACATATTTTTAGGTGAAAATACATAAGAGAGTATGTGGTTTTTATTACTAATATATTTTATAGCTTTCAATATGTTTCCCAAAAACGAGTCAACATTAAGAAAGATGATGATTTGTGACCGAATCCTTTTAATGAGAGAAAAAATGATAGAATTATCAAGTAACACCATAAGATTCATTACATGTGTCATTTGGGTTTATTACAAGGTTAGAAGCTAAGAAGATTAAATTGGCATCCAATGGGCTAATTCAAGGTATTTAGGTCTCATTTCCTGCAAGAATTATGGATTCAACTTGTTTTCCTATTTACATGTGGATTGAGCTTATTTTTCTAATGTATAGTTTTATGTTAATGGACATAACTTTTAATTCAATCATTAAATCAAGCTAGTATTTTTCTAGAGGATTAAAAGGCTTTGTTTCATATAAGTTTGAAATTTAGTAGAGATTAGACATCGAAAAGGCCTTGCGATATAGCCTAAAAATTACTATTTGGGATTTGCAATATTTTCCTAGTTTATTTAGGATTATTTTTTCTATTTTATTTAGAACTATTTTGTTAATTTTTCAGCCTTATTTAAGATGTTTTACCTATTATAAATAAGATTATTTATCTTGTATTTAGGGAGATGGATTGATTATTCAAAAATAAAACTTGTGTGGGAGTCTCTTTTTACTCTTAGTTCTTCATAGAACCTATAGAACTTATCAAAGATTAATTCTTTATGGCATTAATCCTTATACATATATTTATTGGTTCATTATAATCAACACGTCTAGTTTTTAACCTTAAACCTTTGGTTATTAGTTTGTTATAATCAACAAATTAGGGTTTTTCATCCAATAAGTACGGTTATTTGGTTCAAGTAATCATTAGATCAAATTCTTTTCAACTTGATTTTTTTTTAATCGTGTTCTATCTTGATTATAGATTCTAGAGTTCTTACCCTTTAAGTTCACATCACAATCACTCATAGAATGACATAAAACTATTGTGGTCCAATGACCAAGTCCATATGGATGTCACATATCACTTGTCATGGCGAACCATCATATTACATGGACACATATCTAATGCATCAACCGATAAATGGTCCAAAATGTTCTTTGAAAGCATATTAAAAGTTGAACCATCATCTATCAAAACCTTTGCTATAATATAATCCTTGTATTTAACCATGATATGCAATGAATTATTATACTAGTACCTTCTAGACTCAATTCATCATCAAAGACATACATGTAGTTGATGCATTGGATTCTTCTCACTAGATGATTAATAGAATCAGATATGATATATTCAAGAACATATGCTTTATCTATAATCTCTTGATATGGTTTTAAACTCAAGATAAAAGAGATTAAGGATATCTAAGCTAAGGTTTTCTTTAGTTAATCAACCACAATATAATCACCATGTCTCATCAATTTGAGAAAACTAGTGGCTTTATCATCCATTATTAGCTTATTTATTTTATCATCATTGGCAAACTCTTGTTCTACTTTTTCTTTTACCTTTATTTACCTTTCTAACTCCCCTAAAGTAAAAAACATTCCACTTGTTATCAAACTCCCAATCTTAGTCTGTATGATAGTGTATAGCTCTTTATTATGATAGATGTACTTATAATTATAAGGCAAATCATGATAGTTACTAGTGATTGTATAGGTTGGTATAGAAAGAATCATTCTTAGAGGACCATTCTTATTTGGTTGGTACCAATATACCTTCACTTTGTTAACATTTACTCATTGGAAAGATAGTCTTCTAACCTTTTTCTCAACCTCGTTATTATTAAATCATAGGATACTTAGGATCATCATGGTCTCAACATCACGATGAAATTTATCATAGTTATCGATATTGTTCCCTGACTCATGATAAGACTTACAGTACTTATTAGGATTCCAAATAACTTATGTTTTGGAGGGTACCCTTAGGTAATTTATTTAGGATAACATTTCAAACAAATTACTCATTGTTATTTTCAAGGTGGCTCATTTTCTATCATACCTAAAGTTAGTGGAAATCATGCTTACACCTCTCTTCCTTGTAATAATATGGTTTAGCAAGGGGTTTGTGTTTAAATTTAGGTATATAAAATCCCATAAAATATTATCTAACTTGCCTTAATAAGATGAAGGAGCTTGCATTTAAAGGTATTACAATCATCAATGTTATGCTCGATGTCACTAGTATGGGATTCATATTTGTGGTTAGGTTTGTTGTAATATCTCTAATTTTTAAATTCATTCCTTACATCATGCTAAGTTATGGTTAATGTAATACCAGGGTATTTTTTTCTAGTAATAGTTCACTATCAGTTAGAACGATCAACAGATTCATATTGACACAACCAATCGGTTAACCAGATGCTATTAAATTTCACAAGTGTCTTTAATGGTAGAACAAACAGTTAATCAGTTTGATCGATTGAATTAAACAATAGTCAATTTTACTGCTTCTCATATCAATCAGTCAATCGAACATTTGGTAATCCTAAATGGTCCCCCAGTTTGTGCAGTATATTAAATATTAGTTTTATTTTAAGATTAATCATATATTTACAACAAACATATATAAATTAACACAAAATCGATCAAATCATTTTGGACCAATACTCAACTTGAATAAGCCCTAACTCATTCATTCACCTATCCTTATATCATCTCTCATTTTTCATTGATTTCATGTTAACAACAAATACAAATAGCATAAATTAATAAATGAGATGCATTGAACTAATTGAAAATTATATATATAACATTCAAAGTGAGTTTCTTCTTTACATACCATTACTAATGTAATATTTGAAACTTATATATTTTAGCTACATAACACAAAATGTATACAAGAGTTTACAATACAAAAGCTTGACTGCACATAATTAGAAGAAATTCCCACCTTTCAACTACAACAAAAGAATAATGACTGAAAATGCCTCATAGCGATCCAGTAAAGAACCTGAAATAAAGATCAATATTTCATTACCAAAAATCTTTATTATTATAAATTACTTTAAAACTCCTCATGAACTACATTATTTTATGTAACTTTCCTTTAACTTCAATCCTATTCTTATTGATTGAATAAAAATCCCATAAGACCCTCAATGATCTATCACTTTATCATTTCTATTTGGAAGCCATTAAATTCGATAATCTCAGTTGGATACCAAATAATCCGACTAATCCTCATGGTTGCCAATTCTTTCAACATTCCCATTCGAAAGCCATTCAATCCAGTAATCTCAACTGGATACTAAATAATTCGGCTAACCCTCATGGTTGCTAATCATTCTAGCATTCCAACTCGAAAGCCATTCAATCCGGTAATCCTAACTGGATACCAATCAATCTAGATAATTCTTATGGTTGCCAATCATTCTGGCATTCCTATTCAGAAGTCAATACATTGGTTTCATAACTCAATTACACATTTTCATATTCACATTTTTAATTATTATAACTAAATCTTGCATTTAAAGAAAATTGCATTCCATATTAACTTATAGTAAATTCTTTAACTATAAAGGTGTTAAACACCCATTTAGAGTCTATTGTCATATAACTAGATTTGAATGTTATGTCGCTACTACAACCTCTCCTATATTATCATAATTAAATTAAACTTAATATTCTCATCATAAGAGTTTCATTTTAAATTTTCATTCAATCCACATCTTATACTTAAAGAAGTCACAATTCTTATATTCTTGTCAAACAATCAAATCTTTTCACCAATTCAAGTTATATTCAAATATTCTTAATTAATTCAAAATTTTATTTACTTGTAGGAATTAACCATAACTACCAATTCTTCTTTCTTTCTTTATCCCTATGTCGAAAATCCTCTCTGTTTTTTACTCATCACCCACTCCCATTTCATACATTTGAACATGCTTTAACATCAATTTAAATTAATTCAACTCATCCCTCTCATTCACTCTTTAGCCAAAAGCCCTAGAGAAAATATCATGTTGTTTTCATCATCAACCCATTTAATTAACACTTGACCCAATAATTTTTTTATGCTTATAAACAAGATTTTAGCAACATTACAATTTAAATCAATAAATTTCTCAAGTTTAAAATTCCATAATTATACATAACATCATTCAAGCTCTCATTCATGGAATTATCAAAATTAAGCACAAATAAGCAATGCTTACATTGAAATGACAAAGATTCAAAAGAAATGTAAGATAGAAATCAATCATTTATCCTTCTCTTTCTTCATTCCCTCTTTAACCATTGTTCTCACTCTTAAACTCATATAACTCTCTTAAACTACTCAATTACTTTGACCTCTATTAATCATCATAAGCCAACCCTTTTCATGTAATTTTCTAAGGAATTATAAGAAAATTTGAAGAAGTTTCAAGAAAACCTTCACTTTTTTCTTTCTTTCCAAAGTTATCGGCCACCTTTCGGAAAAAAATAGGGCTATCTATTATTACAATTTCATGTATTTTCACTTTGACCCCACTTGTTTCTTATTTGAAATCTAGTCTCTTCTTAATCTTTCCTTTTGACTATTTAATACCTTCTTTTCATTTAATTTCTTTTACTTTTAAAAAATGTATGTCATTCCTCTTTATATATTTTTTTTCGGGTTTTACATTTGCAATAATAAGGGTAAGGTGGTGTGGGGTAATAGCAATTTATCCAATGACAATGAGATTTTTGAACATTTATCTTATAGGTATAAAAAAAAGGTGGTAATGCCTTTTTCATTAGGCTGTTTGGGTGAACTTGGTTGTCTAATGTTGATTAGTTAAACAATGATTGATTTTATAAGAAATTGTTTGGTTAGTAAATAAAAAAATTATGAAGATGAGTTTAGATTGGTGATGGATATAGTGTTTGATGATGTTTAAGTGAATGGTTAAAGATAGATGTTATTGGTATTAACTTTTTGGTTGAACCTTTATTGATTATTTCAATAACCTTTAGTTTAAAAGTGATTAGTTTCCACCTGGTGCACCTTATTGTCTTTTCTTTACTTCCAAACCCTTTTTTTTTAATTTCAGAAGGGTCCGAGATTTGTCCTACCCTTACTACCTACTCTATTTTATCGACCACAATAACAATATCTATAAAATACCACGTCAAACCACCTACAAAATATTCAAAGTACGAAGCTTAAAATGTATTTAGAAGTGTGTTATCTTTTCCTTTTCAATTAGTGGAAGATGGGTCTGTGCAACCACTTTGCGAAATCTTTGGGCATACTCTCTAATGGATTTTTAAGCTTTTTTTTTCATGTTTTACAAATTAAAGTAGTTTGGAGCCACATCTATATTAAACTTATACTACTTTATAAAAGGCATTCATCAAATCCCTCTACCTCTTGATCTTGGTATTATCTTGATGTATGTATCAACTTAGCAATGTACCACTTAAACTCTTATAGAAAAAAGTAGATTATAAGCTTCTTGTTATGAACTACCTTATCCATTTTGTTGCAATATACCCATAGATGCATAATGGGATACTATGTGCCATTACATTTATAAACTCATGCACATTAGATGTCTTAGGTATTACAATGTTGGGCACAAGACATATTTCAATTGCCTTTACTAGGTTATAAAAGTCTAGAGCTTCAATTACTCAAAGCTTTTTTTTTTATTGCACATAACTTTTTAGAGTCAAGCTTTTCTGCCATCTTAACCCTCTAGGTTTTTTCAATGGTAAGGTCAATAATTGGAGTAACTTATGCTTACAATACTTGTGGCGTACTTATATATGAAAAATATATTATGAATTAGAACTCAAGAGAAGTGCTTAATACCTCTTAGTTTGGTAGGTAAAAGCATATTGCCTTGACATCATTTATGACATTGAGTGGACATTAGGGTATTGTGGCATTTCTATCTGAGTTTGCTTTTAGTTGTAGGTCCCTTCCCCTGATGGTATAGCTAACAGTGTTTGCTCAATAAGGCTAATGAGCTTAACATATTCTTTTAGACTTTTATCTCCATTTGGTTGCTTTGTTCTAGTTGTGATCTTTTTTTATTTTCCGTATTTCTCCACTTAAATCTAGTATTGTGGATTTTAAGGGAAGTTGAGCTTTCACCAGGTGACCTATATTTCTTTCTAGCAATTTTTTATTGCATATGTATATAAGAGGATGACTGTTATCACTTGTTGAAGCCTTTTATTATACTTAGAAAACCATATTCCTAACTTGGTATTAGAGCACAATCTTAGTATAATTATTTATGGATCCTAATCATAATCAAATCATAACTTCTCCTAATCTTTCTAATGTGATCCCCCTCTATAATGCCCATCAAGTTATATTTTTAAAGTTGATCAATAATAATTTTTTATATTGAAGAATGTAAATGAAGTCGTACTTATTGGGTTAAGGCGTGTATACTTTCATTGATGGTTTTTACTTATACTCTTCCTCACATATTATTATCACCAAAAGAACAAATCTAATGATTAACCTCTCTTTCTATAATAAAAACAACAAGATCAATTAATTATGAGTGCTCTCATCTCCTTTTTATCAATTGAAGTTTGGTTGATTGTGAGACATCGTACAACATATGAAGGACTTTAAAGAGCTTTTGCTTTCTTGTCAAATTCCAAGACCATACAACTATATGTTCTATGTCAAGGTTCTAATAACCAAGAAAGTGCAATTTTCTAGTTAGAGTAAGGATAACCTTTATGTTATCTTCAAGTTTTCTATAATATCTTTTCCTCGAGCCTTCTTATCAACATCTATGTTTACCTCTCATGATATTAGATATTGTCAGCTTGAGTATCCTAGTTTATGAATTTTGAGTCTTTAATGTCTAATAAAAAAGTGTCTTGCACGTCAAATTTTTTTTTAATTTTAATTATCCAACATGTCTTCTATGAAAATCATCGCATTTGACTTTAAGACCTACAGGTTACAAAACTTTTGCTCATCTTGAACTGATATTTAGTGATGTTTCGAGACTTTCCACCATGTTCTCATTTGATGGTTTTTGTTATTTTATGATTTTTTAGGATGCTTACACTAAATAAATATGGTTCTTTTCTTTGGTTGCAAAATCTGATGTCTTTGTTGTATTTCAAACTTCCAAGCTCATATTAAATGAAAATTATTTATAAAATTTAAATCTATTCAAACAAAATTAGGTGGTGAATATATAAAATTAAATACATATTTTAAAACCATTGGTATTCCACATCGAATAATTTATCCTCATACTTATGAACAAAATAACACTATTAAAAGTCACCATCGATATATTATGAAAACTAATCTCACTTTTTGTTTAATGAAAAACACCTTAGAACTAATCTCACTTCTTGTTTAATGAAAAACACCTTAGAATTTTAGAGCTATGCATTTGAAACATCTATTTATCTAATTAATCGTATGCCAATTGTTGTGTTGAAAATTATAACATACCATTTAAAACCCTTTTTCAGTCTTCCACGGGTTATAGTTTTCTTCGTACTTTCAAGTGTATATGTTTTCTATTCTTTCATCCATACAATGCTTATAAGTAAGATTTTTTTTTTAATCTATTTCTTGGGTTATTAATGCCTTGATTTGTCTTTAAAATGAATGTACATTTCTCTGACATTTTAGATTTCATGAAAATATGTTCCTATTTGAGAATTCTTAATAGATAAGTAAATCTCTATCATATTTGACATTTTTTCCATCTCAATATCCTAAACCATTCTCTACATATACTCCCTCTCCTTGATCCATTTCAATAAGCAATATTGTGATAATCTACCTTTACATGGTTCTTCCTTTATTGATCATTGCCCAAGTATAGTTTCTGTTTCTCAAATTACAAACTCTATTTCTTTATGTCATCAAGTTTCACATGCTTCATCACCTCTTCCTCGGTCTAGCTTAACTTTAAGTTTTCCTTCATAATTATCACCTTCCAGGTTAAATATGGTGGTTATTATCTCTAAATGTTCTCGTAAGTAAGTTATAAATGTTAACCCAATATCTTTAATTCAAATCCCATGGTAGCATTCCATGGTCATTTGCCTAAAAAAACTAAGATTGTTAATCTTTGTATAACTCTCTCTTGAGTCTCATGGATCACTTCTCCTTATAAATATGAATCAATAACCTTATAAGACGATGCTAAATATTCATCATGGCATCATGTCATGCAAGAGAGGATTAATGTTCTGCACTCAAACGGTACATGGACTCTAGTTTCCTTCATTCTTCTATGAATGTTATTAGTAGTAATTGGGTGTATAAGATTAAGAGGTGAGATGATGTTAGTATTAAGAGATGCAAATCTTGTTTAGTTTCTAGAGGGCTTACTCTATAGTAGGGAATTAATTATTTAGGAACCTTTAGTCCTACAGTTAAGCCTGTTACTATATGATTAGTTCTTACATTGTCGTATATCACGGTTATTTGATTGATCAGCTTGATGATCATAATATTTTCTTGAATGAGATATTTCAAGAAGAGGTGTATATGAAACAATCATCTGGTTTTATTCATCCTACTATTTCCTTTCATATATGTCACTTTTATAAGTCTTTGTATGGGTTGAAACAAGCTTATTGGGTAAGGTTCAATCATTTAAGTGTTTATCTTCTCTTTATTGGCTTTCATACTTCTAAAATGGATACCTTTCTATTCATTTTATTTATAGGAGATGATATATTTTTGCTTACATGTGTATACTGGTTATTTTTTGCTTACCTGAAGCACTTTGGTTATGCTCAAACATTTGATTGATTTATTAAGCTCAGAGTTTAAGTTGCGAGACTTAGGTTCTATGCATTACTTTTTAGGAATTGAAGTTAAACCTACCTTTATAGGACTCATCCTCATATAACACAAGTATACTTTTGATATCCTTCACAAAGTATATATATCTTCTTATAAACATATTGACATATATATCCTCTTCTTTTAAGCTGGTCATGATGTTCAGTGCTCTATACTATAATCATACACGTTATAGACATATCATGGGTTCTCTTTAATATCTCACATTTACCAAACCTTATATATCTCTTATGTTATCTGTAAGGCATGTCAGTTTGTACATGCTCATTTTGATGTTCATTAAGCTAGGGTCAAACGCATCATGAATTATTGAAAGGCTACAACCTTCTATGGTTTACACATCACTCGTGGATATTCATTTTCTTTGAATGGTTTTACTAATACCGATTAGGGTGGCTTGTGTATCTCGACAATACACCTATATTGTGGAAGTCTAAGAAATAAAGAATAATTGCTCGCTCTTTGATGGAAATCGAATACAAGGCTTTAGCTGATGATATACTAAACTTTTATAGACTCGTTCTTTGTTTTCAAAACTTTAGCTTCCTTCTACTCCTATGACTACATTATAGTGTGATAATTTGAGTGTTATATATCTATCTATGAATCTTATTTTTCATTCTTATACTAAGCATATTGAGGTTGACTATCATTTTATTTATGATAGAGTTGCTAAAAAAGAGATTCAAGTTTGGTTTATCTCTTATTAAGATCAATTACGTGATGTTTTTAAAAAAACCTTTTCCTCATTCTTTCTTTGCCTATTTACGATCATAGCTTTGTGTGGAGTCCTCACCTTCAGCTTAAGGGGGCGTATTATAGGATTTTGGAATTTCCTTTACGATGTGGGATATCACACACACACACACACACAAAAACATATAAGATGGTTACTATCTCTTATTGAATCATCTAGTTATACTTAAAACCCTATCTCTTATATTTCCTAACTCTAACTCAAGAGAGAATTTTCCAACAAGTTATCACCGATGATTTTTATCACATGAACTTATTTAAGCATAAACCAACCATCAGATACCAAGCAAATCATTCGATGTTTTGAAAATGTGTTAAAACATCTTTTTATTAATCCAAAATAATAATTTACAAAGCTTGTATAATACAACTTTGTTCTAAAAAATATTGTCCTAAACAAAGCTATTTCATTCATTCCTTCTATACTTTTAAACTAAGATATGGTATGACTTTATTGATGCAATCTTGAATCTAACCAAAGTAGTATATGAGTTTATCTCTTAAAGCTCATTAATCCTCTGCTAAATATGCCCTTCAATTTTATGATATAATTCTTGGCATCTTTAGATTGAATGTGATAATGTATAGTTTTGGAAGCCCAATGGTGTGCTTTTTTTTTTTTTTGCATCATCTCTCTTATCTGTCAGAGTTTGCCTAGTTGAGATAAATTCATCCTATTAGCTAACTAACTCTCATAGATGGTCATCCAATTATGTGATCAACTCTGCTTACTAGTGACATTGTTCTTGAAGCATCTTTTTTGTTTTCTCCAATCCTTTAATCTCATTTTGGGCATTTTCTAGCTTGATTTCTAGCCTTTCCTCTTCTTTTTTTTAAGCTTTCTAGTTAATTACCAATGTTGTATGCACCATTTCTTTTACCCTGTGGTCTTGCTAGTCATCTATTTCTCTTTCCATGATGAAAATCACATGCTCGAGTTGTAAAATTGGCCTATAATTTTATTCTTTGGCACCCATCCCCCCTAAATTTGAGTTTAGGCTAGGATTGTAAGACTCTTACTATGCTTGGATCTCCTTCTAAATATCTTTCATGGTCTAAGCCATCAATCTCCTTGGACCCTTAAAAGATGGCACCTAGTACCCTTTTTCTTTTATTTGTTTCCACATTAGATGCCTAAGAGTAACCTTACCATCGACTCTTCTAGTAGTAATGACCATTCTAGGGTGCTTCTAAGCTTATTTTACTAATTCTAGTAAGTTTATCAAAACTTTAAATTCTTTATAAAAACTAAGCTAAACCAGTGGTTCTCAAAATGAATTGCTCAAATCGCAACTATCATATGACCATAGTAAGGAGATAACTAATGCAACATTGAGCGCCCACCAACAGGACCTATGAGTAATCACTATAGCATGTAAGATAAGATTGAAAATAAACATATCATATCATCCAATGAAATGAAGATTTTCACAAGCTTAAAACCATCAGCTCCTACGTAGTCTTTCCCTACTCTTTTAGTGTGTGCTCAATAAATTTTCTAACATTAAACATAAATGACATGGTGTTCCAAATAAACCTGATGTATTTTTATCTACCATAAGGCTCATTATCTAAATAGATAACTACCATCAACATCTTAAATGGCCTTTTCTTTTCTATCTATAACAATTAAAAGATGAAAAGGTCTCGATTAATACTGCTACTACTAGATTAATCTTAAAAGAGACCTCATTTTTGAATATATTGATAGCCTTAAAGTTAATCATTTCTTCTATTGACGAGAAAATGATTAAACCCTAAATGCCTAAAGCTAAATTCTTCAAATTAGTTTCATTTTCTTTATCTTGGAATCTCATTTTAATATGGGTTTCAATATGTTTTATAACCAACCTTGATTGAAACCTTGCTTAGTTATATGCTCTTTCATTGTCATATGGCTTACTTTGGTCAATTAGGTATAATTCTACTTTGGTCAACTAGGCATAATTTGATGGAGCTTATTCTTTTAGCATATAGAATTACACCAAGTATAATTTTGGACAACCCTAAAGATAATTATACTCCTCGAGAATATGAGTCATGTCTATAATATCAAAAGTAAGACATTTGTATTTTAGATCCCATAACCTTATCATAACCTAGAAATATGAGGGTTGTAGTCGAATCTTGAGTAGTTAAGCTATATCTCCACACTTTTTTTGGAAGTTAATCTAGTCTTATAGAGATAACATCTCCTAACAATCCAATAGTTGACTGATATTAGGCATCATGTCTTTGAGCTTCACTCACTCTAGTAATCTAGATTTAAACATCATCGATAAGAAATCTCCCTCATCATATTTGCCTTTTTTGACCTAATCTCCATATTTTCAGTGGTAATCTGAATATGTCCGAACATCTTATATTTTTTATAAGGGTCAGTGGAGAAATGGTAATATCACTCTAAGCACTAATGAATATGATTTATCATGATATAATTCATGTCCTATCGAGAGTCAACCTTAGCGAATATGATCTAGCTCATATAAAGGTTTGGCTCAGCTAGTTTATCCCTAAAGATTTTTTAGGTTCCTAGATTATCCAAATTATACAACATAAGTTAAGGAATAACTTCACAATACCCAAATGTATAGGATGCGTTCCAATCTAAGTAGAAGTTTAAGTGACATTGATAGAAATAAGTCACATTCAGCACTTAAATTTCCCTATCTAATCCTAAAAGGGATGAACTTGGGTCTAGATTCTTTATTAGGTTTTTGTGAAGTGTATGAAAATTTAAAAAATAATATGCATGCACATTCAATTCGGTAGATTAAATAAACACAACAACAAACAACATAAATAAATGTATAAAATTAAACAAAATAAATAAAATAAATGCTTAACAATAAATGACAATCAAGGCATTAAAAGAGATAACACACACATATATAAACCTAACCCTAACATTCCCAACATGAAAAAAAAAAGATTTAAAAAATTAAAGGAAGACATGAAAAAAAAAAGTTTCTACTTAGTTCTTTAAGGAAAGAATCCTAAAATATAAATTGGTTTCAAAAATTCAAGTAAAGGGTTACTTATGTTTAAGGAAAGATATACATCACCCTTACTATATTATTTCAAAGAAAGGTTATTTTTTCCATGTGTTTTCTCCTAAATTTAGTTTACTATTTCATCACATGTCTAAATTATCTTATGAGCTTATTCATAAATTATTTATTGTTGATGGATGTTCATCAAATTAGCATTGGGCCCTGAATCAAGAGTCTCCCAACTTGATTTTTTTTTTTAGTTTTATTTATAAATATTTCTTAACATTTTTATCATTATTTATTTATTTTCTTACAAAAAAATTTTAAAAAAAAGTTGAAAAGTAAACTATGCTTATCCCATATCACTACCTACTTAAAGGAGATTCATGGACTTATTATTGATCTTATTTTTTATTTAAGAATTTCACATTACACCTACATTGATCCTTAAAAATAGGATGTGTTGACCTAACCAATGAAATTCAAGTTTTCAAAATATCTCTATCTTAAAAAAATTTGCAACTCATTATTAAAATCATTTCAATGTTAAAAACATCACGTTAGCCTACATCGTTCCCTACAAACTAGGAGACATATCTACCTAATCGTTAAAAACAAAGGTCAACAAAAAAACATGACATTAAGTTAATGAAAAACTTGTTGAGATAATTTGTGTTCCTTTTTTAAAATGAATATTTACACACAGATACATACATAAAAAGAAAAATGTGTAATTTTACAAAATAATGATAACATTAACGCGAAGCTAATAAAAATAAAAATAAAAATACATGAATGAATAGTGTTCATGTATGAACAATAACATGTTCGTTATTTTTTAATTTGAATACTAAACTTGAATGCAAAACTTTCATGAAAAAAGAAAAGAGAGGGAAGAAGACTCGGGCTTAACTTAGGGGTAGTTCCAAATATGGGAGGATTTAAAGTGGTGGTTACTGATGGTGTAGACCGTAACTTGCTGGAGGTGCTAGAGTTTTTAAGTGGTTTTGTCTCTTTACCTTTGGCTTTCTTTCTCTCTTTAGTTTTTTTTTTTCTTTCCTCTTTTTTCTTTCATTTTATTTCCCTCTTATTCTTCTTCACCCCTTTAATATTAGCTGGCTTAGAACACATGTTTTTAGCTCAAAAACCCACACTCACTCTTTAGGCTTTTCTTTACATTCGGGGTTCCTTTTCTTTCTCTCCTTCTTCTTCTTTCTCATATGTTTCTTTCTAGATCAAACCCACACTTTTCTCAACTCAGAACTCTTTTTCTCTCTCTCTAGTTTGGTTCCCTTTATTTCTTGTTTTGCCTCTTATTTATAGAAAATGATGAAACTACTAGAACCTTTCTTATTTGAATGATCATAGCCATTAGTTTCCTTCGATCAATCTCAATCCTCTACCATGGTTATATACTTTGGGCAAGCACATTAGGGCTATTCTCTTTACACTAATTTTTCAATGGTTTTAGAGGGTCAAAACACATATGCAAGAGAGCTAATCTATCTTAGGTCTATGTAGTACATATGCAAAGCCATATTAATATTTTCAATAATGTCGAAACCATGGCTAATACAATTAAAAAGTTGTTTTCATGGGCTAATATAAAGGTAGGACTTGAAAACATAACCT
>Ga0325403_1003576_pt1 | contig 14227 bp, 8 predicted proteins | sample PopdelMetagenome_19_FD_205665 | JGI IMG/M metagenome (GOLD analysis project Ga0325403, IMG submission 205665) | Populus deltoides microbial communities from Bellville, Georgia, United States - Xylem-PdKOR-R4 | ecosystem: Host-associated > Plants > Phyllosphere > Stem > Wood/Secondary xylem...
GGCCTCCGACTCTCCTGTCACAAGATGTTCAAGGTTCGGTTCAATTCGGTTTAGATTCAAAAAACTAACCGAACTGAATTATAATATTCTTGTTAAAATTAACCAAACCGGACCGGAAACCAGTTCAAACCGAACCGGTCCGGTTAAATCCGGTTTTTTAAGGAAAAAACCGGGGAAAAATCCGGTTTAGAAATTATTTTTTTTTTGGTTTTTTTTAGATTGGCTTAGCCTTCTTTAAAATTTAAAGCAAACTGTAATTTGTAATTAGCCTTCTTTCATAACTTTCACAGTTCAAAGATGAAGGCGAGTCGGAAATTTAGTTAAATTCACTCGGTTTGCTTTCAATGTACTCCCCTTCTAGGATCCAAATTGTACTAGTCCTTGTGATTCCACGGAGATTACTGCAATTGGCTGCAAATGGGAATTAATAGTCAATACAAATGATCAGGGTGCTGGATGAAGAAAATGGAATTTTCAGGCAAGCAGAAACTAGTCAACTAACATTCAAGAATTTTGGGCAATTTAAAAAAGAAAGAAAAGAAAAGAAAAACAAAGAAAAATATTTTCAATGAAAACTAGCACAGGAGTGAATGGTAAAGAAGAAGCAAAAGACGAAGTACCTGGAATATATCCTGACCTCCAATAGAGGCAGCAGAATTCCAGCCTCCATCACTAGCATCTGAGAAAATCCACTGGTGCTTTCCAGTGGAAGCAGCTTGGGCAACAATTCTGAATTAAACCATGACAACAACATTAACCCTATTAAAGTTTCTTTTAAAGCTTGGAATAGAAATCATAGAAAAAATGGTCGAAAGGTTGTCTTCTGGAAATTTACAAAGAACAATAGAGGAAAAATCTGAAACAGAATATCACATAAAGCTTACCCTTCACCTAGCATGCGGGCCTCTGAAAGCATATTGTTAACTACAACTCCCATTTCCTCTTCATAGTACGCATCTTCCATGGTCAACAACCTGGTCACATCTCAAAGAGACAGATGAAGGGGGCAGGAGGTGTGGGTTGTTTACTTATTGATCGGCTAGAGAAGAGACAGATGAAGGAGGCAAGAGGTAGAGAGGATGAAAATTGAAGGGGAAAGGAAGAAGAATTGGTCTGGTGTAGGCGGCGGCTTCAGAAGTAAATTGTAATGTCATTTAGGTTTAGGTTTGCAGTTTACTATACTATTTATACTAGGTCGTTTTTAAGTTTATTTTATGGGTGGACCGGTTCGGTTCACCGGTTTCAGTGGCAAAACCGAAACCGAACCGAACTGGAAAGATTTCTGGTTTTAGTAATTGGTTTAATCGATTTTTCATCTCGATTCGATTTTTTTAGTTAATTTTCCATCGGTTTTCTCAGTTTTTTTAATTACTCGGTTTTTTTAAACATCCCTGGGTGAAAGGGACTTTGTTTCCTTTTTCTGTATCAGGGTTCAATCTTTAATGTGTATGTCTGTCACTTTCGTGGTGTTTTACATGTTTACTGAGCTTGTAAAATATTTAGTGGGCCTAAAAATTACTTGTGGTGCATGTAAGCTGAAAAAGAAGAAAAAGATTAATTAATGTACGTAACAGTCATCACACAAGTTTCTAAAATTACGCTAGCATCATTAGTTTTAGAAAGTTTATTGTGTATTGCCCCGTATTTTTCATAGGGTTGATATATTTATATTTTTAAAAGTTAAAAATATAAAGAATGTTTTAAACTATTTAAGTGTTGTAGTAACAACAAACCTAACTGAATTGGATCTAGTAGCTATATCAAATTCAAGTTAAGTTATTTAGGTCTGACTCTCCTAATAATAATAAAAATAATAATATTTATAATAATATTAAACTTGCAATATTCAATTTTTATAATTTTTATTCCTTTTAAATCAAATTTATGATTTTTATTTAATAATAATAATAATAATATATTATTTTTTTAAAATTTATTAATGCTAATAATAATAATAATAACATTAACAACAACAACAACAACAACAATAATTTTTAATTTTATCCTTCAAATCAAATCTATGTTTCTTATTAAATAGTAATAATATATATTTTTTCAAATTTTATTTATAATTATAATAATAATAATGACAATAATAATATTTATAATATTAATAATAATATTAAATATTATTGACCCAAGTTCTTATTATTATTATTGAATATTTTACCATATAAATCAAATTTATAATTTTTTCAATAGTAATAATATTTTTTAAATTTAATAATAATAATAATAATAATAATAATAATAATAATAATATGCCTCCAATTATTCTTTTAATGCAAAATGTATCCATAGACTTGAATCGCCACAAAAGCCCATGAAAAAGAAGCTGTCAACAAGCACGTAAAAAATCTATGATTCAGAATTGCTACTTTATGAATACAGCAAAGACTAACCTGACCAGGGATATATTTGAAGGCAAATGTACTCCAATTTTCTAGTCTTAAATGACCCGTTAGTCAAAGTTTCATGCACTACAAGAAGCATCAAGCCTGCTATTATAGCTCTAGCTAGCGTCCAAAAACAATTATTTTGAATTTACCAGTCTCAAATGCACAAACAGAACAATCTCTCGTCATATGTTCAACTTACACATTTGTCCATCTACTCCTTGTACATGCAAGTTCTCTTCGTTCATGTTCTGTCTAGAAACAACAATAGAACAAGAGTCAGTCGGAGCCCTGTCGACAGACGACCCTTTCATGCCTCGTTAAAGATCGATGGGGAATTGCTATATCAACCAAAACCACAAACATTGCAACCATCATAGCCCCATATTGCTTATACTTGCTACACTCTCCAACATGCAAAAGCATAGCATTGAGCAATCAAGGTTACTGTCCCTCCTCCTTCATCCCTTGCTACTTGTCAAGTCCACCAAAGTTACTTTAAGATGCCACAGCAAACAGAGAAGAGAAGGGATGGTCCATAATTGATTGCATCCTTCTCATTTGAAATAGCAAAGTCCGGATCAAAGTTTAGAATCAACTTCAAAAGAAAACAAATATTTGTCCCGCCTCTCCTCAGTGCATAATCCATTTGGTTATATATTTCATGTTTAAGAAATTAGGATGCCTGTGATGAAGCTTTACATTAGTTTTGGGGCTGGAATTTATTCTAGGAAACCTGTGATGGAAATGAAGCAATATGGGGTGAAGGAATCATAGACTTTGGTGTGTGTAGCAGCTGCACTTCTTATAGCTGAAGGCTGAAGCCATTGGCTTTCACAAAGAAAAGAGACCTCATGATGATAGAAAACCATGGAAAGGAACTTACACCAAATGTTATTTTGATTGTTTAGTAGGATGATATATAGCTAACCCTCTTTCTTGCAATTTGGTTTCTTATTCTCCTTATATGGATTTGTAACGAATGCAATGACTTATTCTTTAAGCCCATGTTAATACGGTAAGGTTGCATTTGGTTAGTGTCCTAGGGAAGGACAGTCCAAAAAAAAACAAGAAATGTGTTTGGAAGAGACAGAGATACAAACATAAAATAAATCTAGAACAGTTTTGAAGTGAATTTCTGTAAGAAGGAGACATGTCTAATTTGTTCACACTGTCTTTATCTTTTCTATTCAGAAACACTAACCAAACAAAATGGAATTAAAGCCAGGTGTATGGTTGATGAGACTTGCGATGCACTGGTCTGGGATGCAGACTGATGAAACCAAAAATAAAAAACCATAAGGAGGAGCCAATCCCAAACCTAGACTACAAGAAACCACAAGGTGAATGCGTTTGATACAGTTTATGATATTACAGAATCCAACAGAACCATTGCAACTGTGTAAATCCAGGTGAATTTTCAGCATGGAAAGGCCTGGACACAGGTTGAATATATATAAAGCAAAGAAATGACCAGCCACATGTGTATTGAATTTGAAAGCGAAGAGCAAAAGAAGAATTATAAAGGAATATCAAATACAACATTATTGTACAGAATGAACAGAAACAGAAGATATGATACTAGAAGTTTTTTTTAGATTGCCAGTCAAAGCCTTTGTACAGGTTTCATTCTATTTCAAGTTATGGAGGCCTGTGTTATCTCCCAATTTCATGAGGTACAGGGATAGAAACGAACATCGAAAAGTTTTTCTTCTTTTGATGAATGCTACTCCAGTTTGGGTTGCTATGAGGAAACTTTAGATTCGGATGCCAGTGCTGCAATGGTAACAAGTGAGTATCCATTCAAGGGCTCAGCATCACTGATTGCCATTGTTGAGTTCATGGCTTCCTGTGGTATATAGTTGGTTGCTTTCAGGTGATCTAACGGGAGACCAACATCAACTAAGGAAATTGCTCAGGATAATAAAGAGGTAGCAGCACTACCATGTTTATTAATTTAGCTCTTTCAGCAGGTATCACTGGTTTATATTCATGTGGTAGTTTGTAAATCTTTCTTCTTTTCTTCAGTTTTTGATTATTCCATTATATTCCTACATATAGGGATTCTGAATCTTACCTTTATTGTTGAACTCAATAAGACTTTGGAACAATTTCTGATTTAATTTTCGCTCCGATTATATGTTGGACTGAAATATGGTTTTATTTATGTTGTAAGACACTTTGTTTTCATATGAAGTAATCTTTGAGCTTCCATTTTGATCCAGGGCTCGAGTTAATTTGCTAATGATCTAGGCTTGATGATTTATGCTGTCCTGCTATAGTTTCTGCTGGTCTTTCTCTTTATGTTGATCCTTGATCTTTTTTCTTTCCCTTCTAGATTGCTACTTTCAGAAATAATGTGTTGCTCTCCGAGTGTTATTTTCTGTAGATTCTAATTAATTAGGGTGCGTTCATAGGATTTGTCCTGGCAATATTCTCTAACAATCCAAAAATGCTTATCATTCTCTCTTTCTTTCCACATCTGAAAATGACAAAATATACCTGCAATGGAGAGGCCAGAAGAAGAAACAAATGGTGCAGAATCTTGCTGATGATATGACAGTGGACGTCCTCTCAAGAACTCGCACCAGCTAAGCCTTGGGTAAGGATCGTGGTGTTTGGAATCTACCTTTTGTTAGAGTTATTCGTGAAGGAAATGTCATGGCTGACCAATTAGCGAGACAACATGTGAATCATTGTGGCTGACATTTGGGGTCGCAATCTACCTTCTTCCCCCTCCCCTTCCTCGCTCTATCTCCTTCAATCCATACTCTTGTCTTTCCTACAGCTTTGATGATTTACGTGGTATTTTATGTTGTGTCGATCATTTTTCAAATAAAGCATGTGTTAAATTGCTTTATGAAAGCATTCATTGCTACATTTTTAGTATAATTTTGAACCTAAATTTTCATTACTTTTTTTTCTCCTGTTTTTGGCACCAAACCATATATAGTAGCCATCTTCAATTATGGCATCCACGATTGCCAACATTTCCACGTCTAACTTCAAATACATTTAAATTATACTATTACCAATTAATTGTTCTATTTGATAAAAAAAATATATCAAATATTATATTTCCAATTCAACCAAATCGTACCAAAAAAAAGTTTTTTGCTATTTACCTAAAACAAACTAGGAAAAGATTACAGTTTTAAAAGCTTGAAACATTCCTAGTTAGTTTAGGCGATTAAACCTCTAATGTACTGATATGTACCTAGCAACAACATGCTCTAACATCCACACAAAAAGACATTAATCAAGTCTGGTGCCAGCTCTTTCTATAATTACAAACTGGCACTTCCACTATGCCCCCCGGCAAGGTCATTTTTTTGTGATCTTTTTGGGTCATTTCCACAAGCTTTCCGCCTCCACCATTTCTCCAAACTCCATGAACCGGCAACAATTTAGGTACATCGCTGTCTACATCTGCTTTCTCTTTTTTTTCATCAGGATCATCGTCAGAATTACAAACATTGGGCAGTGAGGCAGCGCGCGGAAGTATCACCGACACGGTTTTTTTCTTAGGTTTATTCCCTCCTCCCCCAGCCCCCACATTCTTCTTTGAGCTGACACCATCTGGCTGAGCAACAATTTCACTCTTTGGCTCCATTGAAAAATTTAAGTTTGTTTTTTGTCGACCAAAATCTTTGATTTGCCTTTCCACCATGATGCCCTTCCTTTGGTAAGATCTCCACCTTAAGACTATCTGACAAAATGTTCTCAGAGATTTGTGATACCATTACCATCACACTTCTCTTTGCCTTTCTTTGAACTTTTCTTGCTTTTGGAACGACCATTGTCAATGCTCAATCCATTTTCAATAGAACCATTCTTTCCCAACGTTGTAATTATGAATCTTAACAAGCTCTCTTTGCTTCTCAGCACTGGGACAAAGTCTAGCTAGCTCAAGGACAAGATGTGATAGGCCAAATTGATGTATGTAGGCAAGATACTCTGCAGTATCAATTAAATCCCGGAGGTACTATGTGGATATTAATTTAAATGCACTGAATTTCTCCTCATTAAATTCCAATGCAGCACGAATTTTTTCCACTAGAGCCTTATTAGAAGATTGAACATACTCAACCTTAAGCAAAGGTGAGGCACTTATAGACATATTATCCACTTGAGCGATAGATAGAGAAGGAGCACTGGAAAGAGATTTGTGAGAGGTTCTGTCTACAAGATTTGAAGCCACAGTAGCTTGGCTGAATTTGCTGTTACTATTTGAAGTCCTAGATGAACTTGCAAAATCTAAAGAGATAAGTCCATTAGTCCTTGATGGCCCAGCCCGAGCAAAGCTCGTTTAAGTAGATAGATCAGATTCCTTAATTGTTGTTGGCTTACTCTGGGATGAACTCAGAGAACTGGATGGAGATAAAACCCCAGAATCTGAAACGGGCCTTGAGTGGTAGGAAAAACTAGCTAATAAGATAGGATGACTGTTTGCTGCTGGCAAAGCCTGAATTAAGGACTTTTACCATATTTCAGAAATGAAGGCAAGTAGCTATTATATTCCCACTCAACCCACCCAGACCATTTCTGGATCTCTGTTGGCTGCTGCTTTGAGCCATCGGAAGTGGAGGAAAAGAGGTTTCTTCCATTGGTACACTCCTAAAGTTCTGTCCTAAAACATGATTATATCTTGAAGGTTGCTCAGAATTTGTGGTGGCTAATGACTTGAAAGGGTTAACAATTATATCAATTTCACGCTCCTCTCTGTGAGTAGAAATTGTTTGGGCATTTGATGAAATATCACAAGGCCTTTCAGCATTGGTTGTCAGATGGCTATCTACAATGGCCAAGTTTATTTGATAGCTTGATGAATTCAAACAACTATCATAACTTCTACCATGCTGATAATGTTCATTAATTTACTGAAACCGGAAACTCGTAGGTATCTAGATGTAGAAAATAACAGAGGCATGTTATTATCCACATTATAAAGAATGATAATTAATAAGCATGAATGGCTACAAAGTGCTCAGGTATGGTAAAATTTAGCATAAAATGAAAAAAGCAGAAAATGCCAATGACATTGGTAACGTCCAACAATTAAAAAGATCGAAACACACCTGAAGTACAGCACTACGCTTATAACAAGACAAGCACCCTCCATGTTCTATGGCATTATGCCTCTACCGATATCAGAAATACACAAGTCTTCTTAGTCACATAGTACCTCCAGAAAACATAAAAAACAAATTCTAAATATTGACAGCCAAAAGGAAAAGATGCATCATTAAGACTAATAGATATCACCTTCAATTCGGATTCAATTACAAAAACAATAAACTGTTTTGCAAGGCAAGGCTCATCTTCGCATAAGAAATGTTCTTGATGAAAATGGATATGAGATATAAAGTTTGGTATGTTAATTAAAAAACAAAGCAATCATGCCATACAATGAAAAACAAGCAAGTAAGACATATGAAAACAAAATATAATCAACCTCCAAGTTATCATAACTGTTGAAGTATTCATATTGTTCAGGGTGTTGCCTGTATTGAACAAAAAACAAAATGGACATATGAGAGTGTACATTTGATAAAACAAAACACTAAAAACATGAAAGCCTTTTTAAGGAAAAAATGCATGGGTTACCTTGGGCATATGTGGCAAGTAAAATGCTCAGTAAACATATGCAAGTAAAGCTCATTATCTCCATAAAAAGGATTCTCATAGAACTCACAAATAGGATGTCCTGTAAATCCACCTCTTTCACTTTCACTACCATCAACCACCGAGTCCCCCGTCCTCACATGTTGAGTCAATTGTGCTCTATTATATAACTTCTGCTCATTTGTAAATATCTGGTTCAAAACTTAATTAAGTCAGAGAACACAAGTGTGCCTGCTAAAGCAAAGACAATGTAAAAACGATCAAATCCTACCGCACATTCTACATAATAATCTCATTGAGCTCATTTCAATACCGTTTCTCGATCTCATATTCTAACACTCCATTGATGCTCATTTCTTTAAATACCAAGCTAAGAAGTAAAGGTTAACAATGAATCAACTCTCACCTTCCTACCTTCCAAACATAGACCACATATAAACAGCTTATGCCTGTGAAGCAAATGCCCCTTCAATTGCTCAATGCTATTAAACTCCTTTGACCCTCCATCCTTCTTGTTGCAAACATTGCATGATAACCTACACATAGCTGTAATTATCTTACAATGATCAAAATCATCAAAATAAACCTGTCCTTTCATGATATCAACACTCCCCTACATTACCCTTTTTTCCATTAACTCCACCTAAACCTTTGAAGTCACTTATCATCCTTGTGTAATCCCCTAATGCCTACAAAAACCAACACCCAAAAATTAAAAAGACCAAAACTTTACAGTATAAAAGTCAATACCCAGAAATTAAAACCATCATAAAGAACAAAACAACCAAAACTTTTCAAAATATAATCAAAACCCAGAAATCAAAAGACAGTTGATGTAATAATCAATGTTAATGACAAAGATGGTGTTGGATTCTGATTTGCAAATGCAGCAATGGAAATCATTGCAGATGAAACGAAGACGAATTATGCAAGTAGAGCAGACTTCTTTATGAAGACATGGTCCTTAAGCAACCCATTCAAGGGTATCAGCACAAACAACATAGGTATCATCCATTTTTTGATCAGTTAAGTGAGAACTTGATGGAAAATTGTGAACAAATCAAAATGGTTTTTTTTTTTACTATTTTGATGTTGTTATCAATGATCATGAAAAGGTGAGAGCTATTCGCCTTGGATGCAGTATAGCTTTTTGTAAAGAAGGTAGAGAAAATTATGCTCCATTTTTTTTGGTGTTTTCTCAGGAACCAAACAGATATTGATCGAGAGTTGCAAGAGAAATAGATAGACAAGGGAAACAAATGTTTTTGGGTACTTATGTAAAGACGATAGGTCGATGGTGTGATGTGATTACTTGACTCAAGGATTTGGATTTAATAAATTTGATTAATGATGTTTGAGATTTTGACAAAACATGTTGGAAGATTTACTTGTATGGATATGATTAAGATTGATTACCAAATATGGACGACCATGTTTTTAAATTTTAGTTGAACAAAGGTCCATGAGGAGTGTTTCCACCAATTATCTCTCATCCATTAGTTTCATCCACAGCATGTATGGGATTTCCACCATAGTGATTTTCACATGTAAAATTTTTCTTTTTAAAAATCTTTGAATTTTTATTTTTTTTTGTTTATGATTTGTTTTGATATTTTAGTATTAAAAATATTTTTTAAAAACATATTATTTTAATATATTTCTAAATAAAAAATAATTTTTAATACATTTAAATAAACTCTTACCATAATTGCCAAATCTAATTTAAGATTTGATTCGGATTAAGATTTGAGTTATAGAGTTGTTAAGTTATTTATGTTTATTAAATCAATTTAAATTTATTATTTTTATCCAAATATAATTGTTTTAATTTATTTTAATTTTAATTTTGATTTGATTAAATTTAAACGATTGACCAAATCATAGTTTAACTTATTATATTATTTGAATTTAAATAAATTAATATAAAAAAGAATTCAAATTAAAACCCATCATGAATCCCATCATGTTAATCTATCAAACAAAGTTTAAGTATATTCAAACCTCAAAGATTTTAAGGGCAATGAAAGGAAGAAAGATTTTCAATTAATATATATATGTGAATAAATTAAACAGTTATTCGTATGTTTTTGTAAACATTATAATTAATCTTCCATATATATATATATATATATATATATATATATAATCTTTATGGCCAAATTAAGGATATATTTGGACTAATCTAAGCATACTAATATTCAAGGCATTTTTTGCGTTGAAGATAACAATGAGAGAGGAGTGATGTGTGATAGAAGGTATAAAAACTTGTTTTAATCTTCAAATTAATAACATACTTTTGAGTACCATAACATCGAACAGAGAGGTTCTGGTTGGTGGGAGACTGTTAAGATCCTTCAATGTCTTAAAAAGATGTAGAAACTAGGAAGGTACAATGTTAGATTCTTGCAGCCAATATTCTGTATAGTCAAGGATTGCATGATTTTCATCCTATCTCTATACAAAAAAGACAGCGGCAATTAAAATAAAAATAACATGATATTGTGTTTTTATTTTGAAAAATTAAGAATTTACTTCAAAATTATTTTAACAATAAATTTATTTTTATATTTTTTATGTCCCTCTACTCAAGTACATTTATATTTGTCCTTTTTTTTAAAATCAGAACAGTAACCAAAAGCAGCTTTTTTTTGCCTGCTGATTGAGGGCTGCAATTCCCATGATACAAGCATCATTTATCACAAATGGCAAATGCCTCACCCAACTATTTATTTCTTAGTACAATTCAAATAATTCAACAACTGCTAAAAAGGAGGAGTTATGTTCCAAATCCATCAAACCATGAATCATGTTTCAGAAAAGCCAGTTATGGCTACAAGTAAGCATTTATATTTCAAAACTTGTTCTCCCATTTAAGCCTATTTCAACTGTTCCTGCAAAATTACAAAATAAAAAATAAAATCATTCATCCATTTAGGGGAACATGGCATGGTTCACATCCAGCAAGAATCCTGAGACCATTGATCTTTAACTGGAAATGGGATGTGTATTTCATGTGATTTTCTTCTTCTTCTTCTTTTTTTAATCAAGTGTGCTTCAATGTGATTAGATAACTAAGATTATATGGTTAATTAACACACGGTGTTGTAAGAAGCTTCTCTTTTCTTGCTGATCAAGATCTGTGAGGTGGGGGGAAAGAGAAGGAGAGAGAGAGAGGGGATGTCTCAAAGATAGAACACAACATTGCAGAGAATATGTAGAACAAGTAGTAACTTAAACGTAGATCATCTATTGATAGGGCTTGTAATGTACATAGTACTGGTTAAGGGTTTGAAAGCCAAGTTCTTCATAGAACAACTAGATAATTAATGACAGACCTGAAACATAGACACTAACAAAAGAAGAGGCATAAGCTTCAACACAAGCACACAAGACCAAGCATAAACAAAGGACACCGAACTGAAACAAGCTTATTGAAACTTCCACGGCTAAAACAAATCCAGACCCCTAAATCAAGAGCCTCAAACCAGAGCACTAGACTAACTAGCTAGAGATCCTGGCTAGTAAGTGCAGTCAAGACTCTTGATCATGGTGGTGAGCCAATGGAACCAGTACCAGGGATCCTGACACAACCAACCCCAGGGTAAGAGCAATACCCTGTTGGCCCAAGTTGAAAGACAGGACCATTAGGACTTGGGATAAAGCCACCACTGGTACCAAAGCCTCCTAGATAGTTCTGAGGTTGGTCAGCTTTCTCCTTGTCCTTGAGCTTCCTTCCTGCTTCAACATTGGAGGCAAGAACCAGTACGAAAATGGCAAGGATCAGTAGCATCTTTTGAGTTCTCTCCATCTTAGCACTTCTCTCAACACCTGGCATTGACACACTCTCTACTTTTCTCTTGTCTTTCTCACTTGCAGTGTAAAGAACCCTGGCCACCCCCACCCATCTTATAGTACCCGAGGTTTCTAGTTTAAACAAGTGTATAACCAACACTTTTACAAACAGCAGGAGACATGGAAAAGAGTTAGATGGGATAGTCACTAATGATGTAGCTAAAAATTTATGTCTTGGGTCCATCACTGTCAAAAAATTTACTCCATAAACCACTCACCAGCTCATATTATGTAAAAATACTTCAATAACCTTTACTTTATCTAAAACTATTGAAGCTTGTTCTCTATTTCTAATTCTCAAGAATTATAGTTCATAATCCTTATATATTAATTAATTACCTGTCTACACTGCTGCTAATGGGAGCTTTCTACTGTAACTCAACGATGCATGCTAAACCTAGTATAAAGTTAATGCATACAGGGGTAGAAGTTAGAACAGCCTACACTTAAGGGCAATGTGGTCCTTCGAGTGTGAGTTCAAATGGAGATTCTTCCATTTCTCAAAGACTGGTGGAGCTGTCCTACAAAGTTGTGAACTGTGAATGTTTTGAGACAGAAGTTAAAGCATTAGTCTCTGTTTTTACGAGGGCCTTACCTAACAAAAACTAAGAAGCTATAAGGACCCTTCAAATGTAACTTTCCATTTTCATGTCCTCCTCCTCAGTCCTCACAGGTTCACGTTTACTACTAATACAATCCTATATAAGGAATATAAGGTGGTGTTTGGATGTATAATAATAATTGTTTTTTAAAGATTATTTTTAAATATATTAAAATAATATATTTTTTAAAAAATTATTTTTAATATTATACGTTCGGGAGCTCTGCATGGTCATCATCATTAGTTATTAAATCTAGACCGGTTCGGCGGGTTAACCCGGGAACCGGTCGACCCGGAGGCTAGACCGGTCCGGGTAAGATAAAAAACCGATGGAAGTAAAAAACCGGTCAAACCCGGTCGACCCAGTGGGTCGACCCGTGACCCGGTTGACCCGAGTGAGACCCGGCCTAGATATACAATAATTTCATTTAACACTGCACCTAACATCAAAAGGAAAGTTAAAGTCTGACCTAATTTCTTTCTTTGAACCAAAAGATCTATTAGCTTCTTCTTCGAATAGCCAAGAGATCTATTAGTTAAATTGAAGAAATCAGTGTCCAACTGGTGCTACTTCTCCAGGTGCTTCATCTCTCCTATGTTGATATTTATGTCCAAGCTATTTGTACATGCTTAGTAAAAACCAGAAGCATAAGTGATTGAGTATATGTTCTATTTTCTTCGTCTTTTAGAGAAATGCATGCGAATTTTTTGGGCTGAGCCTTAAAGTTTCGAAGCTGGGGAATTGTAGGGGAGTTGACATTTTTCATTTTTTTTAGGGGGGTTTAAACGATGTCAAATCTTAAAGTTAGGATTAATTTGTCGCTGATATTTGTGTGCCCTCGAGCTCCTGTCGCTGTATAGAGTACCGGAGTAGCCTCTCCGCTTTATGGCATCTCATTAGCAGCCGTGAATGGTGAATTAGCCCAGACATATTTAAGAATCATACACAAGGCAAATACAGGTGTGACAGTCCTCGTTTAGCAGCTTTAGAAAAAGAAAGAACTCATGGAAGTGGTGATTCATATTTGAGTTTCATGTTAAATGAATTATTCTGTCTCCTACCACAAGATTTGTAACTACATTTCAAGACCTACCTTGAATGAAAATGAATGTGATTTCAATCAAAGTACTGTCCGAGGGAGTAAAAGAATGCTTGATATAGGACCCGGGTCGATCCACCAGACCCGTGACCTAATTATTTTACTGGATCAACTACTGGGTCGGGTTTTATAACTATGGTGATTAGGGGTGTGCAAAAAAACCGGAAAACCGAATAAACCGAGAAAATCGAAAAAAAATTAACCGAAAAAACCGAACCGAGAAAAAAAACTGATTAAACCGATTAGAATAGTTAGAAAAAATCCCGGTTCGGTTCGGTTTTCGGTTTTATAATGCAGGAACCGGTTGAACCGGACTGAACCGAACCGGTTCAAAAAAAAGGTCTCTAACCAGTGTTTTGTGTTGACGGTATAAATAGAAAACGATGAACTCTCGCCTCTCTCCACTCGCTAACCCTAATTCCCTAACAGAGAAACACTCTCCCTCGCCCTTGCCGTCCCCCCTCTCCCTCGCCGCTAACCCTAACCAGAGCACCCGCCCCCGTACCAGAGCACCCACACCCTCTCGCCTCTCCGCCTCTCCCTCTCCAGTCTCCTTAGACTTAGAAAATAGAAACACGGTTACACAGATCCAAAACAGTTTGTGTTTCCATCGTTTGAAACCAGTCAAGCCTCTCATAAACAGATCGACGTTC
>Ga0325403_1003580_pt1 | contig 14221 bp, 8 predicted proteins | sample PopdelMetagenome_19_FD_205665 | JGI IMG/M metagenome (GOLD analysis project Ga0325403, IMG submission 205665) | Populus deltoides microbial communities from Bellville, Georgia, United States - Xylem-PdKOR-R4 | ecosystem: Host-associated > Plants > Phyllosphere > Stem > Wood/Secondary xylem...
AATAATAATAATAATAATAATAATAAAATAATAATTAGATCAGTTGCACGTTGTTTTGACTGCTTTAGGATGTGAACACAAGAAAATAAAGAGGACTTGAAATCCACGAGTCCCATCTAAAAAGACGACGATTCTTAATTTGCCCAATTTCTACGCTTTATAGAATAGGACACGCAAGATTGCATTACAGATTTACAAAAGCTTAATACATTTTTCTCTTGTTGGGCAGTGGCCGATCCATCTAACCATTTTTTTCTTTCTAAAATGAAATCACGCCATACATGAAGTCAATGAAGATCGATTGCATAACCTCCACAAATTTATAAACTCAAAATATTTATTGGAAAAATTGCTATAATGTTGTGAAAGTTTTGGACAAAATATTTGTTATTATGTATAATTTTAGACTATTTGGATATTATTTGATTTGGATTGATGTTATTTGTGATTTGAGATAAATTGATAATTTCTGTTTGATTGTTAGTTTGATATTTTTAGATTGTGATTGCTATTTAAACATTAAATGTTGGTGCATCAATTATGTTTGAGTTCGTGTTGATTTATTAGAATTAACATGAAATTTAAACAAAGTCCGTGAAATTAATAAGATTCATGTGGATTTTTGGTGTTGCTTGGTTTTGAGTTGATAAACGATAATTCATCTTGAATTGATATCATGTTTAAAATAACTTGACAAAAACATTTGCGGCTTGCCAAACATGGTCTTAATCCGGTTTTTAATATATTTTTTTAATTTTTAAAAGATTATTTTGCAATTAATTTTGAGTTCCCCACTTTTTTTACCCTCTATATTTAATATTTGAAATTGTGACCTATACATGAGGTTTTGGTATTAAATAAACAGGTTCTCTCAACAAAAATCTCTCTTTTAAAAATACAATTTTATTTTAAATTGTATACGGTCAAATCTCTCAAAAATAGAAAAAATATATTTGCATAAATAATAATAATAATAATAATAATTCAAGAGAAATAATAAAATCTTTTTACCGAGAATGACTTTTCTTAAACCTTAGACAAACCAACATTTAGAAAACACAATAATACCTTAATTTATATAAGATAGATAAATAAAGCATCTTATCTTAGGTAAGATGTAGTAGTGGTGATACGCTCTCCTTATATACACAACAAGTCCCATTATCCAGACTCTAAGATCAATTAGGATATTCAGTGATCAAAATATTAGGTAGAGACTCTATCTTTTTTTAACTGATAAAAAACAAGAATTTTTTATTTTTTCCATCCACATCCCAAAAATTCCAGTTTGAAAGGACAATCACTAAGACAACACATGCATATGAAAGAAGATAGAAACTTAATTTGTCTCTATATAAAAGGAATTGTTTCTAAATTCATACTAATATGATTTGTTTTCTCTTTTTCACACAAGGCAAAGAAGGTACAGAGGTGAAACATGCGAGGATGATGTCGTACATTTCAAGTTCACTTTGTTACTCCTTAGATTGCGCAAGGATTAGAGGCTCGGAGACCTTGACTGGCACCAGTAGCTGCGGCTAGAGATACAAGGAGGCAAACAATGGTTCAAAAACTCAAGGCCCAACCACTTGATGCTTACCTGTTTGATCCTTTTCTGGGCAATCTACACAGGGAAATAGACTGTTGTAGGCCAATATACATTGGCTCCAAGAAGTCCAAGAATGGTACTGAAGAATGACAATGCCATGACAAAAAACTGTTCTCCTTGCAAAGTTGATGCTCAAAGGCAACGTCATTTTTGTTGCTAAGGTTGAAGGGTTTTCCTTTGCTACAAACCTTGATTGCGCAAGGATTCAACTGCACCAAATACAAGCCGGAAGAATTGAATAATGAGCTAAACAAATTTGACCCAATATATATATATATATATATATTATTTTTTTCCCCCCCAAAACATGAGATGAAAATGATTGTTCAGTGTAATTCTACTCCGTATAGTAGTAAGGATACATTAAGCACCTGATATGCACCCACTGCGTGCACAACAACGCAGACATGGGTCAAAGCCAATCAACCAAGGGTGGCCTGTGAAATCCAGATATCATGTTTCCTGATGCATTGTTTCAATATGAAAATACTTTTTGATTAATCATTTGGTTTTATTTGTATAAAATATATTTATTATTAATAAATGTTTTTCAATTTTATAATTTATTAATAAATTTAGAGTAAAGATAAAACATATGAGATATAAATATTTTGTAAAAGAAATTATAAAGTTGTTATAATTATGAGATTCTTATTGCATCAAAGCATTGTTCTTAAATGTTTTTGGTATATTAAGAACAAAAATTAATTAGAGTTATTGAAACTGAAATATATTATGTTCTTTCATTTATTAAAGCAAAAGATTGTTCTTATAATTTGAGGTATGAAGGATACATGAAACTAACATGTAGGTGTTTGTCAGATGACATGTACACTGAACTGACCCACATAGGAATTTCATATAGAGAGATCACTTTTATCTATGAAAAAACTCACGTGATAGTTGTGTAAGTGATCTTTAGATTTGAGATCACTAAGTTATCTTATATATAAAATATTATGCTTTAATTCTGGCCACACGTTGTCCTAATCAAGGGCAACAAACAAGCAAATATTGTGTATAACATAAACTATATGAATGTGTTTGAGTAATTAAGAGTAAAGATTCATCACCCTAGGTAAATTAGAAAAAAATATTACATTTGTTCTGAAATAATATTGATTGTAAATCCTTGGCCAAGATGAAACGAGACTTGAAAAGAGTTATCGGGACATTCTTGATGAATGGATAGTAATTACATCGAGAAACTAGTCACTAAAAGGTTAAATCAAATCACTTATGACTTTCCTAATATATGAGGGATTATGACATGTTGCTAGACATTGTACTTGATTTTTAAATATAAATCAATCAATTATTGAATTGATAATAAATTAAATTGTTTAATTTATTTAATTCTATTTTATTTAGGTTATGATTTATATTTAGGTCAACTTATTAAGAAATCTAATGAGTCACACATATAAGAACCATTTGTCAGAACTAAAATGAGATGATTAATCAAGTGTAACTTCATTGCAAATACATATAAAAAGAGGCATTTGCCATTCATTTAGGCATCTTAGTTTTCATATCAAGATCTTTCTCTTACTTTCTTTCTTCGTATTTTTGTAATGTTCAAATTTTATTTCATGTTATATTCTCATTAATATCTTGTTTATGCTTATCATTTTCTTTAGTATATTTAGTTAATTTATATCATAGTTATGTTCTTATCTTGTTTATTTATGTTTTTCTTCTTCATTATGTTTAGTTAAGTTTATTTTCTCCAATGTGAAAATGTTACAGTAATGGTGTAAGAATAAGTATAGTACGAACTCAACATGGACTTCAATGTTTATATTCAAGAAAATTGCTATTAACATATTTTATAATTGTTATCTTACTCATTCTTAATATATACCCTATTTGTTAAGTGTTGAGTCTAGATTTATGGTGTACAACCCTTGGCTCAACAAATACTTGATTCTTTCATAGCCTACTTATGGATAACTGGCACCTGTGCTATTAAAGAAACTCAATTTGTTATTGACATAAGTTAGCGCCATGAATACTTGATAATATTTACAAGTATTGATGTTACTTAAATAAGATTATTAACGTGACCATGTTAATAACTTAAAATGAGCCATCAATGATAAATTATTCGATTGGAACCTCTTTTATTTGTGGTTTTTAGTTGAGTAATAAAAAAATTTTGGACTATACTTATCTTAAATACCATTAGTGGATCCTCTAATCCTAACAATTGTTTTATCTTTGTTTAATCTTTACATTAATATCACATCTCAAAATTCTCTTAAACTCTGTTTTTTATTATTATTATTATTATTATCTATGGTTCTGTATCCTTAACCTCCCTATGGATTGACATTACTCTTGCCGGATTATTTATTACTTTGACACTCCTATACTTGAGAGAAGACATCAATCATTTTATCATGTCAATTTTTGGGCGCTGTTGCTAGGGAGGTAAGTTACTGTACAAACTATAATTTTTTTTCTTATATCTTTTATTTTATCTAATTTATTTTTTTCTTCTTTTTCTTTTTTTTTTCTACACTTGCATGAGAGTTTGGTCATGCATATTAAATGGTAGACTTTCTAAGAAACCTTCATCTTCTTTAAAAAACATGGCTGAAAAAGATAACCAGTCACTTCATAATGATAATAATTGTCTTAGAACACTTAGAGGCCACATGAATCCAATAAGAACAAATGCACCATCATGTATAGTTTCCTCTCATGATACATCTCACTTCAATTTTAAACCAAGTATTATTTAACTTTTACCAACTTTTCATGGCTTACATCTAGAAAATCTATAATTGCATTTAAGCGAATGTGAAGAGGTTTATAACATGTATAATGACTTAAATTGTAGTTTGAACACTATCAAATTAAAGCTATTTTCTTTTTTCTTAAAAGATAAAGGTAAAACATGGCTACAAATTTTAGGTCAAGATTTATTTGTACTTGGGATTAAATGCAACAAAAGTTTTTAAAGAAGTTTTTTTCTTCTAATCGAACAAACTCTTTCAAAAGACAAATCACCACCTTTACTCAAAAATCAAGAAAAACGTTTTACCAGTGTTGAGATAAGTATAAAGACTTGTTTAATACATATCCTCACCATGATTTTAAAATATGGAGATTAGTTTCACACTTCTATAAAGGTTTAACACCTAAAGATAACAAATGGTAGAATTGATGTGCAATGTTTTTTGAAGATAAAGATCCTGGTGAAGAAATGGAATACTTAAACTTGTTAGCTGAAAATGCTCAAATTTGGGACACTATAGGCACTTATGAGGCACCGAGTAAAACTCAGCCTCATATAACTAGTGGAGGCATGTGCAATTTTAGGGAAGATCATGACCTTCAAGCTAAATTTGCATCTTTAGCTAGTTGAAATATGTATGATGGTAAGTCATGTGATTGCCAAATGTAAATATGCTAATTTATGACCATGTGATGTATCAGGTGGTATGACCAGGATCGAACCTTTGACTAGATGAGGACACCCCACAGGAGGAACAGGTAGGTGGTTTCCAACTTCTTCTCACATAACATTAAATTCTGAAATGTTTTCATTACGAATGATATAATAATATGTTAATAAATACCAAGCCCTCTATGAATTGATTGTTTGTGTTTGATGATTAGTATCGACTAATAACATCCTAAATGGATGGCTGAGATGCTTTGATGATTATTTTCGACTAATGGCATCCTAAGTGGATGGCCGAAATGAATTAATGATTGACTTCGGCTAATGGCATGTAAACGGATGGCTGATTATGTGTAATAATTAGCTTTGGCTAATGACATCTAAGATGGATGACCGGTTGTATTCAATGAGTAGCTTCGGCTAGTAGCCTTTAAGATGGATGGTCGGTTATGTTTGAAGGTTAGTTTTGGCTAATGATATTCGTATTGGATGGCCATATTTGAAAGTTATAATTTAGTTTCAGAAATTGATGTGTTCATGCATACTGAGTTGTGTATGTATCAAGTATATGAAAGAAATATGATTATTTCATTATAAACAAAAAGTAACGATAATGTTTCCTTATAACTATTTATTTTCTTATCATAAATTATTTATAATTCTTATAAATATTTGTACTGCAATAGGGATGTCACACCAACGAGATGCCTAGGAATCCCATTTCATGGGACCATACTTTTGCAATTAACCAAGTAGTCGCATGCTAGATTACGATGTATTTTATATGAACAAAAGTATTAAATGTATAAACTGTCATTCAAAACTTTTGTTTAAACTCATAATGATAGTATTATTAGAATAAGAATACAAACCTATGAATATGTACATATAATATAATGTAGACTTGTGAATATGTAAATATTATGTTATGAGTACGTGTAATAACCACTCTATATGAATTGTTGATTTACATTACTCTACATGGATTGTGCCTTGTTAATGAGTAAGGCCTATTTATCAAATTCTGGAATGATATTGTGATGAACGTCGAGAACCTAACAAAAAAAAAAATTGTCATTGTTTTTTACTATAAAAAGGCAAGTTATTACACTATCCTTCATGTTTTCCTTTGTATTCCCTTTCGTGTCCATCATCATGTTAAAAATATTTTCAAACATATTCTTTTTTTATATGCATAACATCCAAATTATGACAGGGGAGATTAGTCTTCTAATAAGAAAGCTCCTAAAAAATACTTTGCTTTACCCATTTATGGAACACACAAAAACCAAGAAACTTCTACTTATCGGATTGAAAATCAAACACAATGCCCTTATACTACGAGACCACATGATACATGTCTTCACCTGACAGTATTAGAGGTGCAATATCCCTTTCAACTCTACCTACAAAAAAGTCATTTTTGTTCCTTTTGTACTTATGATTGGTTGCCAAGAACCTCTGATGATAATAAAAAAGATGTTTTATTACCATTTGTTAAGGTGAAGACCTTGTTATTTTCCATACAGTATGAACATACTAACTTTTCATGCATGCTCTAACTAGAAACCATCTCATATATAGGAAAATAATTGATAATGCACATCAAAGCTTTTTTCATCTGATTTTTTTCTGTGAGACATCATACATCTAAGTCTCAAATGACCACAATGATTCAATTCATCAATCAACAATCAAAGAAAAACATCATATTTCTACCCACACTATTAGAACTAAGTATAATTATAGATAAAAACATGAACTTTGGCTTCATACATACCCATGGTGGCAAGTTATAAAATGTGAGTATCACTAGCCAACAAGAATAGGGTGCAACAAATGACCCAAATGGATTAAATTCATTTGTATATAACCCAAGACATACGTTTTATGATTCAGTTGAAAATTGAGGATGCACCCTATTAAACTGCTTCCAAACGTTATGATGACTCTAATATTCAATGCATCTTGTGAATGATGTCATGTCATAGCATTCTTTGAAGATATGAATAGCCTTTGTAGCTTAGCAATGTTTGGGAAGCATCTTATTTTTCTATATGTGATAAGAGTCCTTCCCCTGTCAGTTTTGGGTTTATACCGAGCATGCCCACATGTTTCGCACTTGTTAAAACCTATATTTTCATAGTAGTACACCATGCAAAACTTTGGACACATGTAAATTTTCTGGTACTTAGGTCAAATTGTTCCACCATGAATTTAGAAGCACAAAAGTTCTTTTTTAGCTTATTCTGTTTAGGTAAAATATTTCTCACCCATTAGACATGTTGTTATCCACTTTTGACCCTAAAAAAAATTAAGAAAATAAAAGGAAAAAAATAGGAAAAGAAATCCAAAATACAAGAGTATATACATGAAGAAAGCTTAGAAGATTGCCCATGTTAATGATGAATGATCAAAGTAACAAGTGGAAAAGTTGGAGGACCAAAACATATAATTTTGGCAAAATTAGCAACCCAATTTTGATTGAAAAAAGGTCTCATTGGTGAAAATACTTTTATTTGGGGTAAAGAAATATAAATTCGGATAGGTAAGGACTATATGAGAATTTTGGAAGACTTAATTAATTTTATTGAGGACTTAATTGTAAGAGAAATTGATTTTTGAAGTCAATTTAGGCTTTAATTGAAAGAAATTAAAACTGGCGGTCGAATTGCAATTTTAAAGAGTTAATTTGATCAAACAATAGGCTTAATTGCATAAATATTAAAGTTTGATAGGCAATTAGGGACTTCATTGAAGAAATCCAAAACCAAATATCAAACTGAAAAACATGCGTGATTGTAGGAGGGTTGAAATTGACCAAATCAAGGGCCAAATTAAAGAAAATTTAATGTTTGATGGTCAATTAAAGGTCCAAGTGCACAAATTAAAAACCAAGAACCAAGATGAAAATGGAGTTGAACTTTGGGGCTAATGATTGGGTTTGACAGGGGTGAAATTGGATGAAATTAAGAGTCTGTGAGACTATTATAGGTGTAATTATAATCAATTGGAAGAATAAGGACTAAATTGAAAATTTTCAAATCCCAAATTAAAAACCCTAATTTCTAAGGTTTAGCCTAAACAACGTGTCATGCAACCACCGTTAATCTTCTTCTTTTGCAATTTTGGTTGTTGAGTTGGTATTTTTAGGCGAATGAATGTAGTATTTGCGACCACCTCTAGGACTATAAACACCACCATTTAATTGAAAAACACCCTCTCTATAAAGATTAACTACTCTAATTAAACATTTACATCATATTTTCTTTAGAGTACTTAACAACATCTTGTTCCGGATCAGCCATCACTGTATTTTTTGATTTTAGACTGATCGGGTTAGTGGTCTCCGATGATGTTTACATCGGAGTTGCTCCGATGTAGCCCTTAAAGTGCTAGGTTTGCTAGGTTTGTTGATGATATTTATCCTTGATTTGCTAGGTTTGTTCATGACTAAAATGAGTTTAAAAAACCAATTTTGAATCCATATTGTATGAACATGTAGACTGTTTTAAGTTGATAGTTTTTGGATTTGGTATCTCTTGCATGATTTTAATGTTGTTTATTAGTTCTTTTTATTCATATATGCTTGATTATGGTAATGTGGTTTGTTGGAACTAAAGAAGCATGTTTTAGAGGCATAAAAAGCCATTTTCTAGGTTTGGCGACTTGATCTTTATTTCTAGGTTTGCTAGGTAGTGTTCTTTGTGTTTTTGAGAAGAACATTGCCTAGCCCTATGATTTGAAACAATTTTAGTTCAATTCTTTGCACATAACCCTTTAGGCAACTTGATTAGTCAATAATCTAAGGTTTATTTGCAACAATAACATGTTATTTGCTTTAATAATTAGTCAATGTCTTCATGCATCACTAGTCTATTTGTGATAAATAGCTTTAGAATGAACACTTACAGAAATATTAGTTTAGATGGGACAATAACGACTTATCCTATGATTTTCAATCAAGATTTAAGTTCGTGAAACCATCAGACTTTTTGCTAAGTGCTTGGACTGGTAGTAATTGATATATATATATCATCCCACCACCTATTAAGCCCTCATATTACCTTCACGAGGGTAATCATCGGGAGAACAAGAGACTCTTTTGAGACTAGATAATGCTTACTTTAATATCTCACATAAAAAGACATAGAACCTTCCTGTAGGATGTATGTTCCACAATTAAACACTATTGCATTAAGGCATGCTCAACACTAAAAGCATATTAAATTGCAGGATTTAGAGTTGATAAAATGGCCACCATTAAAGAGATAACCTTTTTGAATATGGGATGGATTCTGAATTCTTACAACTATTAGAAGGGGATTGCCTGAAACTAGATGATAGTAAATTGCCACCCATTAAAATATGAGTTGCTCTGAAAATGACTTGAAGAAGCTCATCTCACGTATGAAAAACATCCACAAGTATGGGTTTTTGAAGAAATATAAGAGGATAATGGAAATCACAAAGGTGTCCATGCAAAATTCAGAAATACTTTGGAAGAGTATGGTTTATTGATTGAATTTTCTCAAAATCTATACAAAGTCTACTTCCACCGAAGGCATGACAAAGTGCTAACTAAATTGGTCAAATTGATTAAAGTTCCAAATCTCTATAAGATATCGAAGAAAAGTACTAGTACCCTGAAGTGGAAGATGATTGAAAAGGTACTTGAAAGGAGGAAGAATGACTCTAGATGTGTTGAACAAAAAGACAAAATACTTGCTTTATAAATCTTCGGGGTTGGTGTTATTTACGAACCTCACTGGAATAATCAGTTTATAGACGACAAAAACTTTTATTGCATATGAAAACACTCAGATAAATCCCATTATGGCAATACTAGCAGAAACTATCTTGATGCTCAACCATTGTAGAAAGGTAGGTGAGGGATTAATGAGATGTTGTGAACAACTATTGTATATATGGTTGATTAGCCATATAAAAGCCGATATTTAACAACTTCTGGTGGTTTGGTAAAAAACCATTAGAGATGGTTAAATAAGAGGAGTGAAATGACCCAAGCGAGGAAAAATGAAAAATAAAATTATAAGCAATTTCATAAAGATAAGTGAAGTGAAAAGCCCCGTGGATAAGAGCAACATATTGATTGATGAGTTGTGGGAAAAAAACAATGGGTGCCTCTGATTGGAGTGACTAAATAAATCAGCTACACATTCGCTTTGGTTGTAAGGCAACTTGGGGGCATACAACATGTGTCGAGAACAACTAGGTTATCCAAATTCTTTGAGTTATTCAAATACCAACTTGCTTTGGAAGTTGTGGAGAACATCAAGCAAGACTAAAAGCTTCTGATATTGGTTAAAAAAGAATCTGATGGTTTAAGAGATCCAGGCACTAGTGAAAAGTATCCAAAGTGGATAAATATATAATTAGTCAGCATCTCATAACTCTTGGATTTAAAGGCGAGACTTTGTAAGCTGTTGAATCAACTAAAAGAAAGAGGATTAACAATGAGAAAGAGTTGAGAGAACAACTGGAAAAGCACTAAATGATGGTGGGCACTAGTAAAGCCCTTAGGATATCCCTCGAGGAGCAACTCCTCACTAAAGAAAATTGAGAAAGTTTGTAGAGCAACAACTAGAGGAAAAAGACAAGAAAATTATATCATTAAAAAGCAACTAAAAAAGGAAAAGATGGCTATAAACCAAGGCAAAGAAAAGCGAGGAGAATTAGAAACATATTAGATGCAAACTAGTATTAAGCTAGAGGCTTTGAAAACCAATTTCAATGATTGCCAAGAAAGGGTTGATATGTCTTCAAGGACCTAAGCAGAGTTAGAAAGCGGGATTGAGTACTATGAAAGGCTATACAAGAAACATGTGACGCTAGAAAGTGAGTTGGCTGAAGCAAAAACCAAAGGAAAAGTTATCGAGGTTTTCAAAAATGATTTGGATAATATGAGAAATGAGATCAACCTGCTAAAAAAGTTCAACAAAGAAAAGGCCAAGGCAAACATTTGGAAGAAAAAATAAACTGCTTAAGTGCCATAACCGGATGATTGACACCAACAACAATCAACTAAATAGGAATAGCATGTTACTCTTGGACAAGAAGAGAAACATGGATGAACAGAGTGATCGAGCCTCTATCTATACCAAAAGAATCCACCACAATGCATGGTAGGTTAGAAGGGATGTCCATCGATATCAACAAAGCACGACTAAGACCAATGATTTTCTTAGGGACATAGAAAACAAAGGTTTTGCATTTCTCCCTGTAAATGATGATGATGAGTAAACTAGCTTTCAAATGTAAAAGTTTTCATCAAGTATTAATGAAAAGGGTTTAGACCTAATATTTTGAGCAATATTTCTTTGTGATGAGTATATTCTTATTAAGTATTGACTCAGACTAAATTATCTCAAAAACTATGAAAGGATCAGAACCTTACCCATTTATACAAGAATGATAGCCATATATCAGCTCGGGGTATAACTAATCCGTATCCAACATACATCACCATGCATAATCTTACATCTATATGCATTTATGAATTATGGTATGTGCATGAAAGGTACTCAAAATATAAGTCCCTCTGCTATAGTCTACAATACTAAGCTTCATAAAAGAATGAAGAACAAAGAGAGGGCTCACCTTAAAGCCTACTACCAAAAAGAGCTGGAAGACGTTAAAAATAATATGGCTTATATGGCTAGCTTACTCAAGCAACTCCTGCGAGCACAGTCTGAGGAAGGGACATCCAGTCAATAGTCAACCATGTTACCACCACTAACAGCTCTAGTTATCCTCGATTCACAAAACTTGGGAGCAAATCCTGTTACTAGACCACAAGGAACAACGAGCATTCTAATGATTTGCCCGATGATGCCTACTCAAGTGACATCCATAATAGATCTAACAATGGAGGGATTCAATGAGGTTAAATCCTCCAATCATCCCAAATAAGATAAGTGGGTTGCCTGTAAGAAAAGATTGAGGTTTGTTGAGGGATTTGACGTCTTTAACCTGATTAGAGCAACTGAGATATGCTTGGTACCAAATGTAGTTGTGCCCAAGGAGTTTAGGGTGCCAAAATTTATCGAGTATACGAGACTTAAATGACTTAATACACACTTGAGGTTATATGGCAACAAAATAGTAAAAAGCATACATGACGAGAAGTTGTTTATCCATTTCTTTTAAGACAACTTGATTAGTTCTGCATTAAGTTGGTATATGACCTTGGATAACATAAAGGTAAAGAAATGGAGTGATCTTGCTAATGCATTTTTAAAACAATACAACTTCAATATTGACATCGATTCAGATCGGACTAGCTTGATGGTGATGGAGAAGAGCAACAAGGAAACCATATGGGAGTGCACTCATATGTGGAAAAAACAAGGCAATGCATGTACAACCACCTTTGTTGGAGAAAGAGATGGTGACTTTATTCGCCAATACTTTCAAGTCCCTATGTTATAAGCATCTGATGGGATAAGAGTTATTGTTATTGCTAAGAGAATAGTACAATGGATAAAAGCTGGTAAATATCAAAACCTATTAGGAAGAAGGGGTTTATTAGAAGAAAAAAAGGATGTTAAGGTGAGTAATGAGGAAGGAGGATATAAGGGTAAAAAGAATTACCAAACCCAAAATTACTAATGTCAAAGCTACCAGACCCCACCTTCTCAAATTTCTAGTATTAACTTTGCTAAGTCTCTTCTAGTAAACCAGCCCACTAACTTGCTAGAAAACCAAGTCGAAAACAACATAAAAAGAGCCTACTAGAAAAACCAACAACTCCAACCTCTACCTATACCCTTGAGAGAAATGTATGCAAAATTGATAAGCATAGGTCATACAACCCATCTTCCATTTCCACCACTAAAGCCTCCCTTCCTAAATTGATATAGATTAGATCTAACATGTGAGTACCATGCCAGAAACCCTGGCCATAATATTGATAATTGATCAGTATTTAAGAGGAAGCTCTTGCAATTATTCAAAATAAGATGGATAACCTTTGAAGATACCCCTAACATCAATTCCAACCCCCTATCTAATCAAGCTTCCAATAGCGGGGGAGTAAAAGTCGTGGAGTTTGGAAGAAAGAAAAAGAAGGTTTTAAGGGTAACCATATATAGGTTGTATGACATGTTAGTGCAAACTGAGCGTTTGCTAACAAAAAATGAATCAGGTTAAAAAAAGAGTGATAATTTTTGTAGGTTCCACATAGCAAGAGGACATAACATCGATGAATGTGAAGAGTTTCACTAGAAAGTGATACAAATGATGACTTGTGGTCTATTACAAATAGAGAAGGAGGAAAAGGATGATGTCGTATACATGATAAGTTTCCCAGGGAAAAGAATAGAGATGTGTAGGCTTCAACACACCGAGAGCAATCCACTAAAGCTCGTCCTGACAATGCCTGTTGTTACCTATAATGAGAATTATAATATATTACCTTATAATTATAGAAATTCTCCCAAAATTGAGGGTTCTACTCTTGTGTTTTAGATCGAGATTGATGATTAACTTAAAGTGATAGGTGTTTTACACTTGAAAAACTAGAAAGACAACAAAAAGCCAAATACAAAGAGGTTCTAGATGCCATTAAAGATATGGAAATAAACAAACACGTGAGTAAGGAGGAAGCTACTGAATTCCTAAAGCCGATGAAGCATTATGAGTATAATGTGGTAGAGCAATTGAAGAAAATCCCTGCCAGGATATTTCTAATGTCTCTTATCCTGATTTACGAGCCCCACCACAATGCATTACAAATAGTGTTGAACAAGGCATATGTGCCCCAAAATATAGCCCAAAAAACTATGAAGCATTTTATCAAAAGAATCTATGTGACAAATTACCTATACTTCACTAAACACGAGCTCGATGCTGGAGGAACGAGTCATAATAAACATTTATACATCACTTTGAGGTGCAAGGATTGCACCATTGACAAAGTATTGGTGGATACTGGCTCATCATTAAATGTACTCCAAGAGCATATGCTAGATGAAAATGCCAACTAATTCAATGCATATGCTACCAAGCACCATAACAGCTAGGGCTTATAACGGTTCCCTAAGGCAAGTGGTGGGGACCATTGAAATAGAGTTGTTTATTGGCCCACAAGCATTTTTAGTAATCTTACTAGTGATGGACATCCACTTGTCATATACATGTTATTAGGAAGGCTTTGGATACACGTCACTGACGTCGTG